>Ga0123355_10000865_pt1 | contig 41779 bp, 37 predicted proteins | sample TergutEmb28metaG_3_FD_89872 | JGI IMG/M metagenome (GOLD analysis project Ga0123355, IMG submission 89872) | Embiratermes neotenicus P1 segment gut microbial communities from Petit-Saut dam, French Guiana - Emb289 P1 | ecosystem: Host-associated > Arthropoda: Insects > Digestive system > Gut ...
AGGGCTGCCGTCGCGGGCAAGGTTCTACTGTTAGCTGAAATTCAGACCCGAAGGTTGTAGCCGCCTTTTCCGGATCAGAGCTTGACCCTAATTGTAAAACTGTTGAGTTTACAAACTGGAATTATTTTGGATGCGGAGATTGTTGTTTGTTGAGACGCACGGCGCTTCGACTTCGCTCAGCGACCGTGTGCGTCTGTACTGTGTGATATGTCTATGAACGTATCCGAACGTTGATAAATCTACACATTGGCTTCTAACATCGTGTTTAGGTTTTCCAATTTTTCGACCAATTCTTTGTCACGAAAAGAAAGCACACGCTCATTTCGCAGAGAATTGGTAGTGTATTGCAGGGCAACCATGGCAAGCAAATCTTGTTTGTCTTTGTACGCAAAGTTAGCCGCATAGCCCTTTAAGCGTTCATTGATATACTTAGTTGCTTCTCTAAATATCTCTTCATCTTCACGCTTGACGGTGAGTTTGTAGGGACGATCTGCTATCGTTACGGTTATGGATTGTTCTTCCATGGGTTGCTATCGATTTAAAAGTTCGACACACTTATCAATATCTCGCACCAGTTCATTGATTGCCAATTTAGCTTTCGTTGAATCCTTGCCGGAGGAGAATCCTCCGCTTATTTTCAGTACGTTGATTTTGTTTTCTAATTCGAGTATTTTTTGTTTTTGATGATGAATAATTTGTTCTAAGTCGTTACATTTCGTTTCCAATGTACTGCTTCTCAAAGTTAATTCAGCCTGATTTCTGAGCAAACGGTGTATTTTTTGCTCAATTCCAACTGCCAAGTCAATGATATTTCCCATACAATACAAAATGTACTACAAAATTACAACAAAAAAACGAGAATTGCAAGCAATTTTTTTCAAATATTCGATTTTTTTTTGTACCTTTGCAACGGCAAAGCCCTCAATGAAGTTTAAAATATGAAGATTTTTTTTCTACAAACAACTTGTTTTTTGATTCTTGCACTGTTTCTTTCCAGTTGCAATCGTGGCGACGGCAACCCCCACCAAATACCAATCTGCACGGTTCATATTGATATCTACCTAGATTCTTTTGATAGAGATCTTGTTCCCGGACGAGTAAAAACCTTTAATAATGCTCGCGGCATGGCTGGTTGTTATGGGCACCGCAACGGCGGTGTCGTGGTTATCAATCTTAACGGTGATGATTTTTTGGCGTGGGATATGGCCTGTCCCAACGACCACTGGATGGGTGGCGTTGTTATACCGTTTCACTCCTTAGCTCAAGCAATGCCGGATTATTTTCACTGTTCGATGTGCGACACCCGGTTCAATCCTTTAGACGGGCAGCCTATGACCGGCGCTGCAACCCGATTTGTTATGAGGCAGTATTCTGTCACAAGGGTTAGCGACAGGCTCGTTCGGGTTTATAATTAAAAAAATGTAGGGGCGGAAAATTTTCCGCCCCTACATTTTTTTAGTACATTCCACCCATTCCTCCACCCATATCAGGCATCGGCATAGCCGGCTTTTCTTCTTTAACTTCTGCTAAAACGCATTCCGTTGTGAGCAGCATTCCTGCGATAGAAGCGGCGTTCTCAAGAGCAACACGTGCTACTTTGGTTGGGTCGATAACGCCTGCTTTGTAAAGCTCTTCGTAAACTTCAGTGCGAGCGTTAAAGCCATAATCCGCTTTTCCGGAACGCACCTGGTTGACAACTACAGAACCTTCCAGTCCTGCATTTGCCACGATTTGGCGAAGCGGTTCTTCCAAAGCACGACGTATGATGTTTACACCAAGAACCTCCTCTTCATTGTCGCCTTTGAGTTTGTCGAGTGCTTCGATAGCACGAATGTAGGCCACTCCCCCACCCGGGATGATTCCTTCTTCGATTGCCGCACGAGTCGCGTGCAATGCATCATCGAAACGATCTTTCTTCTCTTTCATTTCAACTTCAGACGCCGCACCAACATAAATCACGGCAACACCTCCGGCAAGTTTTGCCAAACGTTCTTGCAATTTTTCACGATCATAATCCGAAGTCGTTTTTTCGATTTGCGATTTGATTTGAGCTACACGTGCTTCTATTTGGGCTTTTTCGCCTTTCCCGTTGATGATGGTTGTATTTTCTTTATCAACAACGATTTTATCCGCTGACCCAAGCATTTCTAAAACAGCGTCCTCTAATTTGAACCCTTTTTCTTCCGAAATCACTGTTCCGCCTGTCAAAATGGCAATGTCTTCGAGCATTTCTTTTCTGCGGTCGCCAAAACCCGGGGCTTTTACAGCTGCAATTTTCAAATTTGCACGCAAACGGTTTACAACCAATGTTGCCAGCGCTTCGCTTTCAACATCTTCGGCTATCACCAACAACGGACGACCGGTTTGTACGGTTTTTTCCAAAATCGGCAGAAATTCTTTCATGACCGAGATCTTTTTATCATAAATCAACACGAACGGATTTTCGAAAACAGTTTCCATTTTCTCCGGATCAGTGATAAAATACGGCGACAAAAATCCTCTGTCAAACTGCATACCTTCAACCACTTTCACGCTGGTGTCGGTACCTTTTGCTTCTTCAATTGTAATAACACCTTCTTTTTTCACTTTTGCCATAGCCTCAGCAATCATTTTTCCAATAAAATTATCGTTGTTCGCCGAAATTGTGGCTACTTGTTCGATTTTTTCGTTGCTGTCGCCAATCGTTTGCGATTGTTTTTTCAAGTTGTCAACTACTGCAACAACCGCCTTGTCTATACCGCGTTTCAAATCCATAGGATTTGCACCTGCCGTAACGTTTTTCAATCCTGTTGTGACGATAGCTTGAGCCAAAACGGTTGCTGTAGTTGTTCCGTCACCCGCAATATCTGCGGTTTTCGAGGCAACTTCTTTTACCATTTGAGCGCCCATATTTTCGATTGAATCTTTCAATTCAACTTCTTTTGCCACTGTAACACCGTCTTTCGTGATATGCGGTGCACCGAACTTTTTGTCTAAAATTACGTTGCGGCCTTTTGGTCCCAACGTTACTTTTACTGCGTTTGACAACGCATCAACGCCACGTTTTAGGCGCTCTCTTGCTTCTGTGTTGAAAATTATTTCTTTTGCCATTTTTTTGTTTTTTTGTCACAGGGCGTTGCCCTGTGCTATTGATATTATGCCCCTTCGGGGCGATTGATTTTTAATTTTCGATGCGGGCGTTTCGACTACGCTCAACGACCGCAATGGTATGCGGTGGCTGAGCGTAGTCGAAGCCACCTTTTGCGATTATTTTACTTTACAATAGCGTAGATGTCAGACTCTTTCATAATGAGATAGTCGTTTCCATCAACGTTTACTTCTGTTCCGGAATATTTTCCATAAAGGACGGCATCGCCGACTTTTACAGTCATCGGTTCGTCTTTTTTTCCATTTCCAACGGCAACAACTGTGCCTTTTTGCGGTTTTTCTTTTGCCGTGTCGGGTATGATAATTCCTCCGGCGGTTTTTTGCTCGGCTGCAGCAGGCTCAATAACCACGCGGTCTGCAAGCGGAGTAAGATTTAATTTGCTCATAGTATTTTTGTTTTTGATTAGTAAATAATTTTTGATTCCACCCCATCCAGTACAAATTTTGTTCCAAAGTTGAAAAACTGAAATTTTGTCATCTTTTCAATTTTGAAGTGCAAAGATACAAAAAAAAGGCGACTTAAAAAAGCCGCCTTCTTTATTTCTTTACGAAAAATTACTTTACCGCCAAATTTCTTTGGTTTTCAGAGGTAACTGCTTTGAATGCTTGCAAACCTGCCTCAGAAAGCTGAACCTCAACTCCGTTGTACATTTTTACATTCTCTGCATCAATGTGAGTGAACAAAGGCTGAACGCCATCTTCTGTTTCAAGTGCCCACGAATTTTCGTCTGCATTGAACAGGAAAGAAACAACTTCATTAGTCTCCAAATTCGTGATTTTGTGCCCCCGTGGAGTAGTCTCTACTAAGAGTCTTTCACCATTTTCATTGATAACTTCTTTTGTGTTGTAAGCCATTGGATTTGAACCTGTCCAGAATTCAATCGTGTTCAAAATAACGGCATCAACAAACAAGGTAATACCTGTTACAGGACCTCCAATAACAAAAAAGATTACGGCGTTAAGAATCGGAATGTCTGTTGCTCGGTTGTTCCATTCCCAATACGTGTTCGTTAGTCTGAACGATCCAATGCAAGATTGGAAAAAGATTGAGCCTGCTAATGCGATGGCTACGATTTTTGTGATTGTTTTTGCTTTCATAATTTGATTTGTTTTTTAGTTAATATGGAACAAAGTTACATCTTTTTTTTGAATTCACCAAATTATTTTTCACAAAAGTGTTTTTTTTTGTATCTTTGCACTCCTTTTTATGTGATTTTGAATGATTAGCACGGAAAAAATATCTGAAAATGCAGTATTGGTGGGCGTTGCCGTCCAGAACCAATCACTCGAAAAAGAATTGGAGTATCTGGATGAGTTAGCTTTTTTAGCGGAAACGGCAGGCGTTGAAGTGAGAAAAATTTTTACGCAAAAACTAACTACTCCCGACAATAGGACGTACGTCGGCAAAGGAAAATTAGAAGAAATCAAAAATTATTTGGACGCAGAAGATGTGAAAATGGTGATTTTTGATGACGAACTTTCGCCTTCGCAACTTCGCAACATTGAAGCAGAATTGAAGGTAAAAGTTCTGGATAGAACGACGCTTATTTTAGATATTTTCGCATCTCGTGCAAGAACGGCGCACTCCAAAGTTCAAGTCGAATTGGCACAGTACGAATATTTGCTTCCACGCTTAACGCGAATGTGGACACACTTAGATAAACAACGCGGGGGCTCAGTAGGCATGCGTGGTCCGGGCGAACGAGAAATCGAAACCGACCGCCGGATAGTTCGAGATAGAATAACGCTGCTTAAAGAAAAATTAGTAGAAATCGACAAACAAAAAATCACACAACGAAAACACCGTGAATCCATGATACGCGTAGCCCTGGTTGGTTATACAAACGTTGGAAAATCTACGTTGATGAACGTTTTGAGTAAAAGCGATGTGTTTGCGGAAAACAAATTGTTTGCAACATTAGATACCACAGTTCGCAAAGTTGTAATCGGAAATCTGCCGTTTTTGCTTTCGGATACGGTTGGATTTATTCGCAAATTACCGCATAGTTTGGTCGAATCATTCAAAAGTACACTTGACGAAGTTCGTGAATCGGACTTGCTCATCCACGTTGTGGATATTTCGCATCCCGACTATGAGGATCAACTCAATACCGTGAAGCAAACTCTTTCGGAAATCGGCTGTTCAGACAAGCCAACGATTATGTTGTTCAACAAAATCGACAACTACACGTTCGTTGAAAAAGAAGCCGACGATTTAACGCCGAAAACCAAAGAAAACATTTCTCTCGAAGAATTGAAACAACACTGGATTGCGAAAGAAAATAGTCCGAGTTTTTTCATTTCCGCAAAAACAAAGGAAAATCTTCATCCGTTTCGCGATTTTGTGTACGAACAAGTGAAACAATTACACATTCGACGATATCCGTACGATAAGTTTTTGTATTAAACTTCCAGCCATCTTAACATTTCATTAACAATTTTTTTACGCGGAAGTTCGCTTTTTTTCGTATTTTTGCGAGTTTAAAATTTCGAACTTATGAATATTCCATTAGTATTTTGGCTTGTTCCTTTAGCCGCGTTAACTGCATTAGCAACAGCCTACTACTTCTTTCGCACCATGATGAAAGAAAGTGAAGGCACAACAACCATGAAAGAAATCGCTTCGTATGTGCGCGAAGGTGCAGTCGCCTACATGAAGCAGCAGTATAAAGTTGTTGCCATTGTGTTTTTGATAATTGCCGGTTTTTTGGCAATTTTATCATACGGTCTTGGTGTTCAAAACAAAATTGTTCCTTTTGCATTTCTTGTTGCAGGGTTCTTTTCAGCATTAGCCGGTTTTGTCGGAATGAGGGCCGCCACGTTTGCTTCGGCACGCACAGCAAATGCCGCACGCCGCTCGTTGAGTAGTGGCTTGAAGATAGCGTTTCGCTCGGGTGCAGTAATGGGTTTGACGGTTGTCGGCTTGGCATTGTTCGACATTTCACTTTGGTATGTTCTTTTGAATATTTTTATCGACAATCCTCAACCTCAAGAAAAAATGCTGTTTATCACTACCGTGATGCTGACTTTTGCCATGGGTGCATCTACTCAAGCGTTGTTTGCCCGCGTTGGGGGCGGCATTTACACCAAAGCCGCTGATGTTGGTGCAGACCTTGTGGGCAAAATCGAAGCAGATATTCCGGAAGATGATCCGAGAAATCCGGCCACCATTGCCGACAACGTAGGTGATAATGTGGGCGACATTGCAGGTTTAGGTTCTGATTTGTATGAAAGTTATTACAGTTCGGTTTTGGCTACAATGGCACTTGGTGCGGCAGCGTTTTTTGCCATGCCGCACTTGCAGCTGCAAGCGGTTTTAGCTCCAATGTTGATTGCTGCTCTCGGAATTGCTTTTTCTATTTTAGGAATTTTTCTTGTCCGCACCAAAGACGATGCTAACTTGAAACAATTGCTCGGAGCCTTCGGGCGAGGCACAAACATAAGTGCCGTTTTGATTGCCCTTGGTACTTTCGGTATAATGTATGGACTTGGATTCGAAAATTGGATCGGACTTTCATTTTCGGTAATCGCCGGTTTGTTTGGCGGTGTTATTCTCGGACAGTCTGTTGAGTATTATACTTCTCACTCGTATAAACCAACACGCAAAGTCGCCGAAAGCGGAAAAACCGGACCGGCAACCGTCATTATTTCGGGCTTCGGATTGGGAATGGTTTCGACAGCAATTCCGGTTATGGTTGTTGCAGTGGTGATTGTTTTGGCTTTCCTTTCGGCAATTAATTTTGATGTTGCCAATATGATGAGTGCCGGAAATCTGAGTTTCGGATTGTATGGTGTCGGAATTGCTGCTGTTGGAATGCTTTCAACGCTCGGAATTACGCTGGCAACCGACTCTTACGGACCGATTGCCGACAACGCAGGTGGTAACGCCGAAATGAGCAAATTAGAGCCGGAGGTTCGTCAGCGTACCGATGCCTTAGACGCCCTTGGAAATATTACTGCAGCCACCGGAAAAGGCTTTGCCATTGGATCGGCTTCTCTTACCGTTTTGGCTCTTTTGGCTTCATACACAAAAAGTATCAACATGATGTTGCAAAAAAGCGGAACTTATCTGAAAGTCAACGGCGAAAGCATATCGCCAACCGAAGCCTCAATCATGGATTTGATGCACTACTATAATGTAACTTTGGTAAATCCAATGGTCTTAGCAGGCGTATTCATCGGTTCGATGGTAGTTTGCGTATTCAGTGGTTTAACGACACAAGCCGTAGGACATACCGCTGAAAAAATGGTAGAAGAAGTTCGCCGTCAATTCCGCGAAATAAAAGGGATTCTCACAGGCGAAGCCACTCCTGACTACGCAGAGTGTGTAAAAATTTCGACACAAGGCGCACAAAGAGCCATGCTGTTTCCATCGCTTTTGGGCGTTTTTGCACCAATTGTTACCGGTTTGATTTTCGGCGTAGCCGGTGTAATGGGATTGCTTGTAGGTGCTTTGGGAACAGGTTTCGTAATGACTTTGGTAATGACCAATGCCGGTGGAGCGTGGGATAATGCCAAAAAATACGTAGAAATGGGCAATTACGGTGGCAAAGGGTCGGATATTCACAAAGCAAATGTTGTTGGCGATACGGTCGGCGATCCGTTCAAAGATACTTCGGGTCCTTCGCTCGACATATTGATCAAGTTGATGAGCGTTGTTGCAATTGTAACAGCCGGACTTACTGTAGCATGGGGTCTTTTATAAGGTAAATAATCAATCGGAATATGTAAAAAAAGGGGTCGAAAATTTTCGACCCCTACATTTTTTTATTGACCCAATCCGCGATTACGCAGTAATGCGTTTACATCGGGATCTCTTCCTCTAAAATTTCGGTATAAAGTCCCGGCATCTTCAATATCGCCTCGAGCGAAAATCTCGAAACGCAATTTGCGTGCCAACTCCGGATCAAAAATGTTGCCTGTCTCTAAGAATGCCTCAAAAGCGTCGGAATCGAACTGCTCAGCAAATCTATACACATAATATCCTGCACTGTACTGACCGGAGAAAATATGCGTGAAATGTGTCGGACGATGACGTGCCGGAATTTGTTCAATCCAATTGTGTCTTTCTTTCACAGCATATTCAAATTCTACGATATTGAAATCTGCCGGAATTTCCGTCAGCAAATGAGCTTCCATATCAATCCACGCAGATGTGAAAAATTCAATGGTGCGGAAACCTTGACCGTACATTTCGTTTTGCTGAATGCGTTGAACCAATGCATTTGGAATTAATCGATTTGTTCTGTAATGTCTCGCATATTGTCTTAACACTTCCGGTTGAAACGCCCAATGCTCCATAACTTGCGCAGGGAATTCGCTGAAATCCAAAGTCATTCGACCTGTTCCGAAGTAGCGAGTTGTGTTGAACAAATGGTTCAAACCATGTCCCCATTCGTGGAAAAATGTAGTAACTTCATCTGCCGTCAACAATGCCGGTCTATTTCCTACAGGTCTCGTAAAGTTATGGACAAGAGTTATAATCGGAGGAATGCGATTGCCATTTTCATCCCAACTTACTGCACGATAAGAGCCGGCCCAAGCACCGCCGTTTTTCGTTCCAGGACGCGGATGCATATCCAAGTACACAATACCTAAAACCGTTTCTCCATCGCTATCAGTGACTTTCCACACCGTAAACTCCTCATGAGGAAGGGGCATATCATGCAGCTGCTCAAAAGTAATGCCCCAAAGGCGGTTGCAAACATAGAAAATGCCTTGAAGAACATTCTCCATTACGAAGAATTGACGAACTTCTTCTTCGTTGATGTTAAGTCTGCGTTGTCTTGATCTGTTTTGGAAATAGAACCAGTCAGCACCTACGGCAGGTCCAGGAACGCGTGCGCGTCTCATTTCTGCTTCGATATTTTCCAATTCTCTTCTCGCTGTGATTAATGCGGGTTCCCATACACTACTTATAAAGTTCATCACGGTTTCCGGATTTTGAACCATTCGAGGTGCTGTTGCCATATGTGCAAACGTTTCATAACCTAGAAGATTTGCAGCCTCCAAACGGTAAGCCAAAAGTTGTCGGATAATTTCTTTGTTATCGTACTCGTTATCGTTGTTGTTGCGATTTTTGAATGCGTGAAAAATTTCTTTACGAAGTTCGCGATCGCTTGCATTTTGCAAAAACGGCATCACGCTTGGGTTATCTAAAGTAAAATGCCACTCGTTTGGATATCCGGCTCTTTCGGCACGAGCACGTGCTTCTGTCAATTGTGCAGGTGTTAAACCACCAAGTCTTCTTCTGTCGGTTACTCTCAATGTAAAAGCTCCACGGTCAGCTACAACATTTTGGCTGAATTGCAATTGCAGTAACGATAATTGGGTGTTGATATGGCGCAATCTTGCTTGATCTTCTGTCGAAAGAAGTGCACCACTACGAATAAATCTGCGATACGTGTTTTCCAATAGCCTGCGCTGTTCAATGTTCAAATCCAACTGATCTCTTTGCTCGTAAACGGCTCTTACACGTTGAAAAAGATACGGATTCATGTTGATGCTGTTGCGATGAGCAGTAAGCATTGGCGAAAGCTGGCGTGACAATGCCCGTTTTTCCGGTGTATTGGCAACGCTCATAAGTCCTGAAAATACAGGAATAGTTCTGCGAAGCAATGGTCCGGATTGGTCTAAAGCAACGATTGTGTTTTCGAACGTTGGGGGTTCCGGATTGCGGATAATCGCCCAAATTTGTGCTGCTTCCTCAGCAATTCCTGCTTCATAAGCAGGCAAAAAATGTTCGACTCTGATTTGATCGAACGGCGGAACGCCGAAAGGCGTGTTCCATTCTTCGAAAAATGGATTGTTTTGAGAGAATCCGTGCAAGCCAAAAAAGGCTGCCATTGTGAAGGTTAAGAGTTTTTTCATAGTTTTTATCATTTTGTTCTCTGCAAAGATACGAAATTTATCTGAATCTACCAAATGTCGGACAAGGTATCATCTCATGTCTTGAACCAGGAAAGCGAGAAAAAGCCAATCGTAGCTTGATACCTGTTGTTATGAAATCTATTCTGTCGGCAAAGTTTAGAAGAGTGAGGTTATCCAGCTGCTGGGGCAGGATATAATCACCAAGTGGTTTTCGCTGATTTCTTGCAGGGTTGCCCAAAATATAGTCGAGAAATACACCGGTGTAAAGAATGCTATTTCTGCCAACTCGCCATTTCATACCCGTTTCGAGTGCAAGCATCGCAGATAATCCAAGATTGAAACCTCCGGAAACGGTGTTTCCTTCAAAAGTACCCAAGTTTGCAAATTGCTGTGTTCCTGACCAATTGCCGAATTCAGGATAATAGGCAAGGTTATTCAAACTTCCAACCTTAGATTCGTAGTCTGTTCTATACCGAAGAATTATTTTTGTGCCACCCATTGCATAAAAACTGTGTCGTCTGTCTTCAAATCCCGGTGAAAACTGCAACATCAACGGGATGGAAAAAGAAATCGTTCTTTGAGTTTCACCATAATTGCGCAATGTTGTGTGCATATCGAAAAGATGACCGTGGTAGTCCCTCAATCCGTGAGTGATCGTTCTGAGAGTATCAACGTTGATGTTAATAGTACTGAATCCCAATTCTATTCCGACATGGATACCTATCTGCCGACTAACAAACGTCATAAAACCAACCCCTACATCTCCGGCAAAGCCTGTAAGAGGTGCATTGTTCGAAAACATTACCGGCAATCCGCCTCCGACAGAAATAGAAAATTCGTTTGAAGGGTTTTGGGCAGATATCCGTAAACTTCCTATTGCTAACAATACAATAAGAGAATAAACAAGTCCTGACGATGGGCGGAGGTTTTTACTCAGCATAAATTATAAATTCATCAGTTTACAAGTATTTGAATTGTCTGGTTATCAACGTGTACAGAATATAGTCCAACCGGTAGATAAAGCGAGAATGTTGTTGTAACATCAGTAGCAACAACAGTTTGCATAAGCAATCCTAATCGACTGTATATCTGTATTATGCTACCTTTTGTAGTGCCTACAAGCGTTAGCGAACCTCCCGATTGTACAGGATTTGGATATGCAGTAATTCCAGCAACGCTAACCCAGATATTTTGCGGAGTGCTACGACTTGTCAGTATCTTTACGGTAGAAGATATACTGTCGCAGGCAGTGGTTGTTATTACAAATCTGTAGCGGGCATTTAACTCTAACAAGTCACTTCTGTTTGGCCCTGCCGAATAGGTAAATTCGTCAACGGTGCGTACAGGCAGTAGCCAGTCGTTTCTATACCATCTGCAACCGATTACATCAAAACCATCTTCTCTAAGTCTAACTTTGTTGAGTTTGAAGGTATTGTCCCAAAGAGTAATCGCATAGGTGTCAAAATCGAGGTCATATCTTTCAAAGTTAGCAACTATTACTACATCTTCTCTCACGTTTACAAGTGTAAACGAATTTTCGGTTGAAAGAACAGAGTCGCCGTTTACCGTTGTCCAGTTGACAAACCGATAAAACTTGCAAGCAGTCCTGTTTGCAAATGCCGTTACTTTGACATCTGCACCAAAACTATGTACGCCCCCTCCTATGGTTGTACCGCCGCTGCCATCCGCCGGATTTGTCAATACGGTAACAAGTACGGTGCTGCATACCACATACACAGTTCCCGGTATGTAGTGAGCAAACACATAATTACCTAGACTATCCGCTTTTCCGCCACTGACAATAATTGTACCCGGATGGGCTCCTGCTCCTGACACGGATGTGTTAACACTGCCGCTTACTATCTGCACAATCGGAAGTTCAAGCAATACACTTTCATCATCGCCGCAGACAAAGCCACTAATATCAAACCAACCTACTATTGTATCAGGTAGAATTGCATTGCACGGTACGATTAAATCACGAGCCGTAACTGTGAGTTCTCTCGGATGAATAATCAAAGTGCCTAATTCAAGAAGGCAGTCCGGCGAAGTATATGTAAACATCCTGTATGTCCCTACATTTATCGGTCTGAAGTAAGGGTCATCGTTATAGAAAACAGAAAAGAAATTTCCCGGCTGACCCGGAATCTCTAATTCATTAAATGTTGTTGACGCACAGGGTTCATACGTTGTGTTAATGCGAAAGAGAGGCTCATGTACCCTTGGACTGCGCTCAATTTTCAACGTGAAATCGCTATACGAGTTGGTATCTATTGTGGATATAATCCGGATAAAAAATTCGTTATCGTGCCATTCCAGACTGACACCACGAGGGTTTATATATTCAGGATGTTCCTCTCCTTGAGAAAGAATGATGGAAACTTGAACATCTTGAGGAAACGAAGGAATAACTTCAATAGTTGCCGAGTCCATATTACAATCGACATCTATGAGTGAAAGTATGAAGTTGTTATTGGTGTCACGATTCGCCCTATATGTGATAGTGCCAATCTGAATAAAAATGAAGTCGATATCGGTAACAGATCTGACCCTTAAAACTCCGGTTTCGAAATTAAACACATAATTGTTGAGAACGCTGTTCCAGCCTACAGTATCTACTTCCACTCTTCCCGGGTACAAACCAATCGGAAGAGAATCCGGATGCGGTCCATTACTATTGATGAAAACTTCGAGAATAGCTCTAAGCAAATCAGCGTCACTAGCACACATGGCATACGGGTTGCCTAAATCATCGTAAAATCTATACCTAACCGAATCCGGAGGTGAAGGGTTGAGATAAGCGTGAGTGGGCGAAGAACCCAACAGCATAACAATGGTATCCGGAATAACAGTAAGCTGCCTCGGAATAATTGTCAACGTATCAAGCAATTTAACGTTGTTTGCAGGGCAATAGGCACTGTTTCTCGGGACAACCAAAACATCAATTTTAATACTATAGCTTCCCGTATTTATCGGCAGATTGGTACTCCCGTTGTAATAAATATTATACAAACGTCGCCATTCCCATCCCGCGCCTACACTATCACGCGGCACTATAATAGCTGCTTGCCAATCACAATTGTACGTAAGAGTATCATAAAGCAAATTAAAAGTGTTTGCTACGGGAAAACTATCTGCTGCGGGATCCAACCACACAAGCCTTCGATCATTCACATCTAAAAAACCCATATTCGAACCGTGTTGATAATCAATACCAACTCTATTACCTAAACTGTCCCACACTGCGAATACAGGTGTAGATGTATTTGCTTCCGGGCTCGTTGTAAGGTTTATCGAACTACGAAAGCAATAGACCCAATTGATAGGATTCCAAGCGATAACTATTCCAGTTCCGGTAGCATCTGTAAAATTATCGGCAATAATCACATTCGTATTATTAGCAGTATTCAAATTTCCGATATTAGGGCGAAACGCAAACACAACCCCTGTGCCGGCAACAACAACTTCTCTTGTTCCTGCGTCAATTCCTGCTCCGGATAGGTTGGGGGTCACTGCAAGAGTTGTTCTCACTAAACCGCCACTAACTGTAACGGCAGGATTTACTATTCCTCCCCCATTTGCAACAATCACTGTTCCTGTAGTTGATGTTACAGTACCATTACTTACAGTAACAACATTGTCCTCTCCTTCAGCATGAATTGCTGAAGAATTGTTGTTAGTTGTTCTCACTATTGCGATGTCTTTAATATCAATTGTGATGCTATTGCCGAATGTACGAATGGCGTGATTGCCGGAAGAGCTAACTTCACCACCTTCAATGGTAATACTGCTGGTAGCACCGTTAGCTGAAATTGCATGGCCGGTAGCGCTAACTATTCCAGCTGTAATCATAATTTGGCATATCGCGGTGGCAGAAATCGCTGATCCATTAGTAGCACTTACCGTGCCGCCAGTGACATTGACAGCGTTATTCGATCCTGTAGAACTAATCGTAATCCCATTTCCAGAGCTGGCACTTACCGTGCCTCCGCTGACATTGACAATATTGTTAGAACCTGTAGAGTTGATTGCTGTTCCATAAGAACTACTCACCCTTCCACCACTGACAATGACAGTATTGTTCGCTCCGGCAGCCACAATAGCAAGACAGGGTGGTGGCGGCGGAAAAGTGAATGGTGGTGGCACATATGTTGTTTCCACTACACCGTTACTAACCGTAATCGTCTTATTTGAGCCATTTGCCACAATTCCTCTTCCATCGGGCTCTGATATTGTCACTCTTGAATTAATATGATTAACGTTAACATCGCCGTTAGTTCTGATTCCTATCTCGGTAGTTGCAGTCACCACTCCGCCACTAATGTTAACCGTACTATTTGTTCCCGGTGCATCAATTGCTATTCCGAATGCATTTACAATTCCACCACTAACGGTAATCACACTGTTTGTGCCGGTGGCTGTAACCGTAGCATCTCCACCCGCACTTACTGATCCAGCGCTGATGAAGACATTGCTTTCGGTAAAAATCGCTCTACCAGCACTTGCAGATACAGCACCGTTACTAACATATATATCGCCTCTAGCTTGAATTCCATGACCGAGAGTAATACCTCGTCCTTCTACACTGCCACCACTAACCCTGATTGTTCCGGTTCCGGAAGCATGAATCGCTATCGCATTACTCTCCACACTAACCCTGCCACCGCTAACCGTAACCGTGCTGGTTGGTCCGGTAACATGAATCGCATTGCCAAAATCTTCTGTTGCTTCAACAATACCGCCGGTAACAATAACCACACCTGAGGTCCTGATCGCTGTTCCGCTGGTTACGGTCACGTTTCCACCATGAACAAAAACCGTATCTTCTGCAATAATGCCATTACTGCCGGAACGCTCCACCTCAACCTTACCGCTATTATCTACAATCACTCTAACAGTTGCACCAGCCCTAATAGCAGTATTGCTTATGGGAGTATATTGCCAAGTTGACACTTCACCACCGATTACAGAAACCGTTTTATTTGTACCGATAGCATGAATTGAGTATTGGAGACCCATCACACGACCACCGGAGACAATAACATCTCCAACAGTTTCAATAGCTTTACTCAGAGGCTGTACGGAAGTCACTATACCTCCTTCAATCTCAATAAGACTATTTGCCCCGGTAGTAGATATTGCAATGCCTTCACCACTGTTTGTGCTTACCTCACCGTTGATAATAGTAATGTGACTATTGATACCGATTGCCTCAATTGCTCTACTCGCACCACCTAAGCCCGTGCTTACCTCACCGTTGTTAACAATAACACGGCTATTGGAGCCGGTCACTTCAATCGCTATACTTCCTCCACCCAAACCTGTTGTCACCCCACCGCCATTAATGACAATCTGACTATCCGTACCTGTAGCTCTAATTGCTCTACTATTACCGCCAAAACCTGTTCTTACCTCACCGCCATTTACTTCCACATTACCATTAGTTCTTACTGCATCGCTATTAACCGCCTCTGACCTTATGAGGCCGCTACCAACTGCAAGTGTGCTATTTGTGCCGTTAATCATTACTAACGGTGCATCGGAAAGAGCAGCATTTCCTGTGATAGTTGCATTCCATGTTATGGTTACAGGGCTAGGGCCTGTAACGTTAAATGTGATGCCCGAAGTAGCATCTGTGATAATACCGGTTACAGTAGTATCGCTTGAAATGGAAAAAATATTCCCACCTGAACCTGATAAGACGATTTGCGCTCTTCCCGTCATTGACGCTGCCAATAAAACAAGAAACAGCAATGGTTTGTAAATATTTTTCATACGCAAACAATATTAATTGACTATGAGTTGTTTATATTTATTTTTGTTACACTTCAAGCAAGACCAAAAATAGCACTGATATTGAGTAATGTACAGAATTTTGAAAATAACTACTCGCAATTTTCCGGATTTATGTGTGATTAGTATAAAATTCAGGGGCAAATATACTAAAAAAAAACATTTATTTCATGGCGGTTTTCAGCACGAGGCTCACACTTTTATATAAAATGCCGTATTTTCAATTCAAATTCTTCTTTCATACCCTTATACTCCACCCTCAAAAAAGTATATTTTTGTATGTTTCATTTTTTTTTCGTATCTTTGCCTGCTAACTTTTATTAACGAGTAATAGATATGATTCTTTGCCGAACAAAAACCGAACTTCAAGATACATTGAAAGCCCAAGGCACAAATCCCATTATTGGCTTTGTGCCGACAATGGGCGGATTACACGAAGGACATCTTGCCCTCGTGCGACAAGCCAAGCGAGAGAATGAAGTCGTAGTCGTGAGTGTGTATGTAAATCCAATCCAATTCAATAATGCCGAAGATTTGAAAAAATATCCTCGTGACTTAGAACGTGATTTGGACATGTTGAAAGAGGTTGGTTGCGATATCGTATTTGCTCCCGAAGATGCGGAAATGTACCCCGAAAAGCCTACGGAAAACTACAGTTTCGGAGCATTAGAAACCGTCATGGAAGGCGCATTTCGTCCGGGACATTTCAACGGCGTTGCCATTGTGGTGAAACGTTTGTTCGATTTGGTAAATCCAACTACGGCATATTTCGGTGAAAAAGATTTTCAACAATTAGCATTGATTCGTGCATTGGTGGAACAAGAAGATTTGGCTGTAGAAATTGTTGCATGTCCCACTGTTCGCGAGCACGACGGTTTAGCGATGAGTTCAAGAAACACCCGCTTGCCGGAAGAAGACCGCCGAATTGCTCCGCAAATCTATAAAATCCTTAGAGATTGCCGAGATTTGGTTGATGTACTCACACCTGCACAACTCAAAACATTTGCCGAGGAACATCTGAAAAAAATCCCTCGTACAAAATTAGAATATTTTGAAATCGTGAATGCAAAAACCTTGCAACCTATCGAAAATTGGAGCAATTGTCCGAAACGTGTGGCTTGTGTTGCGATCTGGCTTGGGGGTGTACGATTGATAGATAATGTGAAAATTTAAGTATGACAAAATACACTGAAGACAACATAAAATCCTTAGAATGGATTGAGCATATCCGCAAACGCCCGGGAATGTACATTGGAAAATTGGGCGATGGAACATCATACGATGATGGAATTTACGTACTGTTGAAAGAAATTATTGACAACAGTATTGACGAATTTGTGATGGGCAACGGCCGCACGATTGAAGTGAAAATCAGTGATGACGGCGTTGTATCTATCCGTGATTACGGGCGTGGAATCCCGCTCGGAAAAGTGGTAGAAAGTGTCTCAAGAATGAACACCAGCGGAAAATTCGATTCGGAAGCATTTAAAAAATCCGTTGGACTAAACGGCGTTGGAGCAAAGGCTGTGAACGCACTTTCGAGTTATTTTAAAGTGCAATCCGTTCGCGAAGGGAAAACAAAAATCGCCGAATTTTCTAAAGGAACCATTACAAATGATGAAAAAATCCAAGACAGCGGAAGTCTTCGTGACGGAACAAAAATCGTGTTTGCCCCCGATGCGGAATTGTTTAAAAACTACTACTACCGCACCGAATACGTTGAGAAAATGCTTTGGAATTACTGCTATCTCAACGCAGGATTGACGATAAAATTCAACGAACAAACGCTGAAATCGGAAAATGGCTTGTTTGACTTGCTGACAAATAACTTGGATGTTCCTCCCATTTATCCGATTATTCACATCAAAGACGAGGATTTCGAATTTGCGTTGACGCATCACCCGCGTCAATACGGCGAGGATTACACGTCGTTTGTGAATGGACAAAATACCACACAAGGTGGAACGCATCTCGTAGCATTCCGCGAAGCTGTTGTAAAAACCGTTCGCGAATTTTACAAAAAAGATTTTGAACCTTCGGATATTCGTTCGGCAATTGTTGCTGCGATTAGTTTGCGAATTCAGGAGCCGACATTTGAAAGTCAGACCAAAACCAAACTCGGTTCAAACACCATTTTGCCTGAAGGAAAAGGCGAAACCATTCGAAATTTCATCAACAACATTGTCAAAAAACATCTTGACAATTACCTCCATATGCACAGCGAAACGGCTGAGGCTTTGCTTCAAAAAATCGTGCAAAACGAGAAGGAACGCAAAGGTATGGACAACATCAAAAAGTTGGCGCGCGAATCGGCAAAGAAAGTGAGTTTGCACAACAAAAAACTCTGCGATTGCCGTGTTCACTACAATTCCAATGATGAGCGGAAATTAGAAACGACCTTGTTTATCACTGAGGGAGATTCCGCGGGTGGAAGTGTGACGAAAGTTCGCGATGTCAATACTCAAGCGGTTTTCAAGTTGAAAGGAAAACCGTTGAACAGTTTCGGCATGGCACGAAAAATCGTTTACGAAAATGAAGAATTCAACCTTTTGCAAGCGGCCTTGAATATCAGCGATAATATGGAAAATCTGCGTTACAACAACATTGTAATCGCTACCGATGCTGATGTTGACGGTATGCACATTCGTTTGTTGTTGCTCACATTCTTCTTGCAGTTTTTTCCGGATTTGATTCGCAACGGACACGTATATATTTTGCAAACTCCTCTGTATCGTGTGAGAAAGAGAGAACAAACCATTTATTGTTACAACGACGAAGAGCGTTTAGCGGCATTAGAAAAATTAGGCACAAATCCTGAAATCACTAGATTTAAAGGACTTGGCGAAATTTCGCCGGACGAGTTCAAAACCTTTATTGGTCCCGAAATGCGTTTGGATCCCGTTATGATTTCCAAAGATTCCGGAATTAAAGAATTGTTGACCTTCTACATGGGCAAAAACACACCCGAACGTCAAGAGTTTATTATTGATAATTTGGTAAGTGTGGACGTGTAATCTAATCTCTTTGAAGATCTTCCCAAAGTTGCATCAAGGTTGGCATAACCATCGGGGCAACTTTTTCTATTGGACGAAACAGCAGAGACTCATTGCGATTTTTTTCCGAAAAAATGATTTCTTCGCTGTCGATTTTGTTGAAATAAAAAATCAAAACACTTAAAACCAAGATTGTTTTTGCTAACGCAAAAAACACGCCCAACAAGCGATTGAGCCAACCGAGCATAATCAGTTTGATAAATGTTGTAATGATATATCCGGCTAAAAAAAGCATTCCAACCACAGCGATAAAGGTTATCGCAAAGTAAATAATTCCGGCATATTCGCTTTGAAAGTTGAAGAAATCTCCCAAAAAATGCGAAAACCTTGATGCTATGAAAACACCAAGCACAATCGCCGCAAGTTGAATAAATTCCATAACCGCTCCGTTCTTGAACCCTTTGAAGCCAAACCAGAGCAGGGGTACTAAAAGAAAAATGTCGATAAGTGTCATATTATTTGATTAGTCGTTTGGTAAGTTCGGAAGCATTTAAAAACTCAAGCAACTCCGGATTATCTGTTTCGCAAATGCTGTGTCTATCGCCTTTCCACCACAAATTTCCTTCGTGAATAAACACCACATTTTCTCCAATCTGCAACACCGAATTCATGTCGTGCGTATTGATAATGGTCGTCATGTTGTATTCTTTTGTGATTTCGGAAATCAGTTCGTCAATCACTGCAGCGGTGCGTGGGTCTAAGCCGGAATTGGGCTCGTCGCAAAACAAATATCTGGGATTATTGGCGATGGCTCGTGCAATTGCAACACGTTTTTTCATCCCTCCACTCAATTCCGAAGGATAGAGTTTATTGACGTTTTCGAGATTTACACGTTTTAAACAAAAATTGGCACGTTCGACTTTTTCACTAAACGACATATTTGTGTACATATCTAACGGAAAAATCACATTTTCTTGAACGGTCAGCGAGTCAAACAAGGCACTGCCTTGAAAAACCATGCCGATATCTTGACGAATAATGGACTGTTCACGTTCATTCATCGCAAGTAAATTGTGATTGTCGAAATATATTTCACCTCGATCGGGCTTGAACAATCCCACCAAACACTTCATCAGTACGGTTTTTCCTGAACCGCTCATGCCGATAATCAAATTGTTCTCTCCAACGTTGAAATCCGCAGAAATGTCGTGAAGCACGACTCTTTCGCCAAAAGATTTATATAGATTTTTGACTGAAATCATCCCAAAAGCAGTTGAGTTATTACAAGGTTAACGGCGATAATCATGATACAACTTTGTACGGTAGCTTTCGTGCTGGCTCGCCCAACTTCTAATGCTCCGCCCTGTGTAAAGTAGCCGTAGAATGCGGAAATCGTGGTAATGAGATATGCAAAAATAACGGTTTTGAACAACGCATAAAACAAGTCGAACGGATTAAAATCAAATTGCAAACCATAAATGTATTGAAACGGAGTCATCATACCGGAGACAATACCAACGAAGTATCCGCCCCCTATTGCAAAGCCGATACTCAGCATGATCAAAATCGGATGAAAAAACACACAAGCAATTACTTTCGGAAGCACCAAATAGTTCGCAGGGTTTATACCCATGACTTCGAGTGCATCAATCTGTTCGGTTACGCGCATGGTACCTATTTCAGAAGATATTCGCGAGCCGACTTTTCCTGCTAAAATCAAACTGATGACAGTTGGAGAAAATTCCAGAATAATCGTTTGACGAGCAATAAAACCGATGGTATACAACGGTACCCATTGGCTCTCCGTTCCGAAATTCAACTGAATAGTGAGAGCTGCACCCATAAAAATAGAAAGCAAAATTACAATCGGAACCGAATCCATACCTAGTCTCCAAATCTCTGCAAACACTTGCCTCCAAAAGAGTTTTCGGCGAGGAGGACGCGAAAAAACATCTTTGTGAAACAGAAAATATTGACCGATTGTTTTTAGCATGACGCAAAATATACAAAACTACAAAATACGTTTCTCCAACGCCGCACGAAGCTTTTTTCTGTCGAAGCGTTCGCATTCGTCTACAGAGTCCACTCGCTGTTCGGTGTAATTCATTTCTAACAGCAATTCCGGTGCACGCCGCATGCCTTCGCCGATGTTGACTAAAACCAAATCTCCGTTTTTAATGTTGTTTGTTTTTAGTGCTTCGATATAGCCCAATGCGGCAACTGCGGCGGCGGGACCCATTGCCACAACAGCTTCGTAGGCGATGTAGCGTGTGATGTCAACGAGTTTCGACTCTTGGATTTCCAGTATATCGCCATTGGTTTTTTTCGCCAAATTTCCCATAATAGGATAGGTCGCAGGATTTCCTGTAGCCAGTGTCGGGACTTGCGTTACAGGCTCCTCCAAAATTGGGTAGTCACTCTCCCATCCTTCCGCAAAATTGTTTGCTTTTGCTCTTTTCCATCCTTCAGCCATCGGCGCACAACCGTCAGGCTGAATCATCAACATTCTCGGAGGAGTTTCTACTAAATTCAAATGCTCAATTTCTCGTAAAGCCTTGTCAATAGCAATAAATCCTGTACCTCCACTTAGCGCTTGAATATAAACAGTCGGAAACTTCGGCAAATCTCGCAACCATTCAAAAACCATCGTACGTTTGGCTTCCACACGAAGCGGGTCGGTGTTGCCGCAAGTCATTAAAATGCCGTATTTCTTGCTGTATTCGGCAGCAATTTTTTTGGTTTGATGATAGTCATGATTTACTCGAAAAACCTTCTGTCCGTAACAACTCACGCCAGCACCGTTCAACGGTAAAGCATCTTGCGGAATAAATGCCGAGAGCGAAACACCCGCTTTTGCCATGTAATACGCAAATGTGTTGGCAACATTCCCGGTACTCGCAACGATGTATTCCGAAACGCCTGCTTCCGTCAAAACGCTTGCCGCAAGCATACCACCGTTGTCTTTGATAGTTCCTGTTCCGTAATGTTCATCGTTGCGATAGGCGCGAACTTCACACTCAATTCCAAAATGTTTTTTTGCCAAATCCTCTAAAAACATCCATCTATCTAATCCAAGCGGAACTTCGGGCGTGGCAATGATATTTTTTCTATCGTTCAAAGGCAGAAAGTCGAAGTAGTGCCAAAGGCTGAAATCCGTTCGATTTTTCGCATGTATCAAATCTTTCAGCGTGTTGTAATCCACATTGTAAATCGCTTCTACACGATTTTTATGACAAGTCGGACACACTTGAAAAACATCAAACCATTCCTTAAAACTGTTAAATTCCTTACCACACGTGGTACATTTCAATATAAACTTTTGCATGTTAAAATTTTATCTGAGTACAGTGACTGTTCTAAATTCGCGGATATCTTCTCTGGTTACATTTGCCCCTCTAAATACACCTGCCGCCCCATTTATTGCCAGCGAATCCATCGCATGTCTTCTTCTCATAATGCAGCCATAGCCCATTACATTGAAATCCCATGCTAACGGGCTTTCCATCCATTGTTCAACGTCCATAATAATCGGGGCAACCGTCGTGATTGTGTTAGCCTCTACTGTGATATTTCTAGAAAGACTAACACGAAGAAAATTGTGATATTTTGTGAATGTTGAGTCTATTCGAATTTGGACGATAGGACGCATTTGCGTTACGGTGTCTAAAATTCCCCAAGTGGTGTCGTTGACAACATGAGAAAGTTCTTCCAAAGCACCCAAATGCAGATTAGCAGGTCTAGGTCCTTGCGGGCTTGTCCACCAGCCGTCAAGCATCATGTAATGATAGCCGCCACCCATGTGTTCCGGCCAAAACATATCCGATATTTCCGGAAACAAACCGGTCTGATTTCTTCGTTCATCCAAGCCAAAAATAAAACTGATGTTGTTGTATTCTCCAACCGGAATTTGGTAAATTAGAAGTATCGTTGTATCTCTGTCGATAAAATGAACTTGAGGGTGTTCAACCCTGATCACTTCATCATTGCCTGTAATCGTTAAATCCGAAATGATATAGTGCAAATTTTGCCACGTGAAAGTATTTCCTGCCGCATTGGTGTATGAAGTTGCAAGGTCAGTTCGAAAAGGTTCTCCGTCCCATTGATGTTGGAAAACCAATCGAACAAATCCATACTCCGGTCTAGTGTTTCTGCACGAAGCAAAAAGTAATAGAAAAATGCTAAAAACTGTGATAAATCTATACATTTGACTGCTTATTTGTTGATTTGCTTATTGCAGTAATTTTCGAATAATATCGTCTGTAGAAACCCCTTCGGCTTCGGCTTTGTAATTTTTTACCAAGCGATGGCGTAAAACTTGCAAGACCACAGCGTGCACATCTTCAATATCCGGCGAAAACTTTCCATTCAAAGCAGCGTGGCATTTTGCTCCGACAATTAGATTTTGTGAGGCTCTCGGGCCGGCACCCCAAAGCAGATATTGTGTTGCAATCGGTTTCGCTTGCGGTGTATTCGGCCGCGAACCTGACACAATTTTCACCGCTTCCTGCAAGACATTGTCAGGAACGGGCAACGCTCTTACCAGTGATTGGAACATTTCTATTTCAGAGGCATTCATCACTTTTGAAAGAGGCTGAACTTGGTCTGCAGTAGTTTGTTTGACAATATTTAGCTCTTGTTCAAACGTTGGATAATCCAACAGAATATTGAACATAAATCTGTCTAACTGTGCTTCCGGCAAAGGATATGTACCTTCTTGCTCAATCGGATTTTGTGTTGCCAAAACAAAAAACGGAAGAGGGAGCGGATACGTTTGACCTGCGATGGTTACGGCTTTTTCCTGCATGGCTTCTAACAATGCTGCCTGTGTTTTCGGCGGTGTACGGTTGATTTCGTCTGCCAAAATAATGTTTGCAAAAACAGGCCCTTTGATGAATTTGAAATTTCTATCTTGTCCCAAGATTTCCGAACCCAAAATATCCGAAGGCATCAAGTCGGGCGTGAACTGAATACGGTTGTACCGCAAGTCCAATACTTGCGACAAGGTGTTTATTAAAAGTGTCTTTGCCAATCCCGGAACACCGATCAAAAGGGCATGTCCGCGACTGAAAACCGTTATCAAAAGATCATTCACCACCTGATCTTGACCAACAATAATTTTTCCGATTTCGGAACGAAGTTGGAGGTACTTTTGGTTTAATTCCTGTATTTGTTCCGGTGTGTGCATATTATTGCCCCCAATTATGTTCGAACGTACAATTTCTTGCGGCGGCATTCAGTCGAACGTACTGCGTTCTCAGTCGCTGACTAAGCCATTCCGCCATTCTGGCCTGTCTGGCTTCTGCTTCAGCCATACTTTTAATCACATCATAATTTTGTTCCAAATTTGCACGATGTGGAGCGAAGCGTCTGCTCAACATAAGTACACGAACCGCTTGTTCGTTTTCTTCGGTAACGAAAAGTGCCGCATTTGAAATTTGTCCTTCTTCGAAATTATCAACTACAAAGAAAATACCCGTTTCCATCTCTTCTGCCGTTACACGTGAATTTCCGGTAAACGGACTCACATACAAACCACCAACTCTTCCGCTCGGATCCTCGGAAAAAAGCCGCGCCGCTTCTTGAAATGTATAAACCGAATCGCGAATCAATTCTGCAATGCTATCTAAAAACACACGCTCCCGATCCAAATCCTCAATGTTTGGCTGAGGTCTGAGCAGTATGTGCCGCACGTTCACATTTTCGCCTCTACGTTCGATAAGTTGTAAGATATGAAGACCAAAAGGTGTTTCGATAACTTGCGAAACTTCCCCGTCACGAAGCGAAAAGGCTGTCGCTTCAAACTCGGGATGCATTTCTCCTCGTCCGAAAAGTCCCAATTCCCCGCCTTGCCTGCTCGATGGACACTCCGAAAACATTGTTGCAAGCGTAGAGAAACGTTCGCCTTGCAAAATCCGATTACGGAATCCGGTAAGTCGATCTCTAACTTCATTACTCTGTTCTCTGCTGATTGCCGGCGTTCGTATAATTTGATAAATCTCGAATTGAGCCGGAATAAGAGGAATACTGTCGGGATGCATGTCGTTGAAAAATTGTCGAACTTCGCTTGGCGTCACACGAACATCCGCGGTTATTGTTCTTTCCATTTCTTGGGAAATCATTTGTGCACGAATCATATCTCGAAACTCTTCTTTAATCGCAATAATGGGTCTTCCATAAAACTCTTCGAGCCTTTCTCTCGAACCGATTTGTTGAATAAAAAATCGAATACGGCGATCCAAATTTTCTTCAACCGCCGATTCCGGAATTACGATACTATCCAAATCAGCTTGATGCTGAAAAAGCCTGTCGATCATCAATTGCTCTAGAACTTGGCAATAAGAATAATCTGTGACAGGATCACCCTGCATTCTCATGTGATTTAGCTGTGTTTCGACATCGGAGTGTTTAACAATTCTGTTTCCAACAACTGCGACCACTTGGTCGATCATGATTCTGTCTTGTGCAAAAATCGTTGTGCACAAAAACAGGCTTAGTAATGTCAATCTTGCTTTCATGTGTATTTTAAAAAATTTCAAACCAATTTCTTTCTTGTCCTTCCGCCACCACATCGTTCCGCAAACTTTCGATTAGTCCGACTCTTCGACTATTCAAGATAGCCCTTCGGATTCTTTCATGTTCAAACTCAATCGGAGAAAGGTCGCCGGCAAGTCGAAATTCCAAGATATTTACAAAGAACGTATGCTCTTCTTCAGGCACTTGAAAATGTCTGTTTCTTCGCAAAAAATCTTCTTGATTATCAGCATCAATTGGAATTTCTCTTAATAAATCATTGAAGTGGATCCAACTATCTTCGTCCAAAAAAAAGTTTGTCGAATTTCTTTGACAAAGTTCGACAAGTTGTACCCATTGTTCTCCGGTTAATTCATTAGAAAAAATCAGATTTCGAATGATCGTGTTTTCTCTGAGCTTCTCTCTTTCTGCAACGTTTATAGTGTTTGACGGGATATTATCTACTTTTGCAAACCGCACACGCACAACATTAGTTCTCAACAAAAATTGCTCTTTATTTTCTTCATAAAAACGTTGGATTTGGGACTCCGTAACGGTCGTATCTATCATCTGCTCAATGAGTGCATTTTGAAAGGTAAAAATGATCAACGAGTTGCGGTAATTTTCAATTTCTCGCTCAAAAGCTCTTTGGTATCCGGGCAAATTTCTTTTTGCTTTATTCAGCAATAATCTCTGCTGAATCCAGTTGTGAATATAGGTTTGGACAGCCTCAAGACTATCGGTTTGCAACGTTCCGGGAGGCACCACGCCTTCCAAATCGGAAAGAAACAAATACTCGTTCATTACTCTGGCTATAGGCACGCCATTAGGTTTGGGGTCGCAAGCCACAAACAATATCAACCCACTTAAGATAACTGCAAATCTCGACATAACTATTCTACTTCTACCTTTTTTATTAAGCTTTCTTAGCCCATACAACTCGCAAAGGTACGAAAAATTTGTGACACTACCAAAAAAAAGATATTTTTGCTCATTTCGAATAATTTTTGTAACTTTGCAGATTATTGCAAACAAAGAAAAAATAAATTAAATCAAACCATTCCCCCATGGAATTTTCAATCACACAAATTGCTGAACTTTTAGGCGGAAAAATCGAAGGCAACACCGATACAAAAGTATATAAACTCTGTAAAATTGAGGAGGGTGAAACGGGCGGATTGTCATTTTTAGCCAATCCGCAATACACACCGCATATTTATGATACTGAAGCTACTGCCGTTATTATCAATTCGGATTTTGTTCTCGAAAAGCCTGTAAAAACAACACTTATTCGTGTTGAAAATGCATATCAAGCCTTTGCAAAATTGCTGGAAATGTACAACCAAGTCAAACAAAACAAGGTTGGAATTTCCGAAAAATCATCTATTCATGAAAGTGTAAAAATCGGCGAAAACTGCTATATCGGCGACTTTGCGGTTATCGGCGAAAATGTTCAGATCGGAAATAATGTAAAAATTTATCCGCAAGTTTATATCGGCGACAACGCGAAAATCGGCAACAATACGACGATTTTCGCAGGTGTAAAAATTTATTCGGATACAGTTATTGGTAAAGATGTGGTTATTCACGCCGGCAGTGTGATTGGTGCAGATGGTTTCGGTTTTGCTCCGGTCGATTCCTCGTATAAAAAAGTTGTTCAAATCGGAAATGTTATCATTGAAGACCATGTTGATATTGGAGCAAACACTTGTATTGACAGGGCAACGCTAGGTTCTACAATTATCAAAAAAGGCGTGAAACTAGACAATTTAATTCAGATTGCGCACAATGTTGTTGTTGACGAAAATACGGTGATGGCCTCGCAAGTAGGCATTTCCGGCTCCACAAAAATCGGAAAAAATTGTATGTTCGGCGGACAAGTCGGTATCGCAGGACATGCAGCAATTGCCGATGGCGTGAAACTTGCGGCACAGAGCGGTGTTCCCTCAAGCATCAAAGAAGAAAATGCCATATATTTCGGTTCTCCGGCTATAGATGCAAGTGTATATCGACGCTCTGCCCTTCATTTCAAAAATTTCGATAAAATTGTGAAACGCCTCAACGACTTGGAGGCGAAACTAAAATGAACGAAAAGACCTTAACACCCTACGAAGAAGGACAAGTTTTATTGATCGATAAACCTTACGGCTGGACGTCTTTTCAGGTGGTCAATAAGTTGAAATGGAAAATCCGACATGCTCATAAATTATCGAAATTGAAAATCGGTCACGCCGGAACGCTCGACCCTTTGGCAACAGGACTTTTGATTGTTTGCACCGGAAAATTCACCAAGCGTATTGAGGAATTTCAAGCACAAGAAAAAGAATATACCGGCACATTTGTTTTGGGTGCAACAACGCCTTGCTGCGACATGGAAAAGCCCGTTGACAAAACGTTTCCAACCAGTCACATCACAGAACAACTCATTTTGGAAACTGCAAAAACATTTGTTGGCGAGCAAATGCAAATTCCTCCGATTTTTTCTGCCGTAAAAATCGATGGCAAGCGTGCCTACGATTACGCCCGACAGAAGCAAGACGTCGAGATTAAAGCAAAATCTGTTTTTATCCAAACATTTGAAATCACACGCATCGAAATGCCCGAGGTTGATTTTCGCATTGTGTGTAGTAAAGGCACATATATTCGTTCGATTGCTCGAGATCTTGGTAAAAAATTGCAGTCCGGAGCCTATTTATCCGCTCTTCGCCGCACACGAATCGGAGATTTTTTGGCAGAAAATAGTGATAATTCTATGATTTTGGAGTAAATTTTCCAAAAAATTTGCTTTTTTCAAAAAAAAGCATTACCTTTGCGTTCCAAATTGTGTGCTAATGAACCCCGCTTGCGGGCTCTATACACCCGTAAAAATAACTTATTCGTATGAAATTATCTCAATTCAACTTTCCGTTTTCTAACGACATGATTGCCCTGCATCCTGCGAAAAATCGCGATGAGTCAAAATTGATGGTCGTTGATCGGAAAAAACAAAAAATAGAACACAAAACATTTAAAGACATCTTAAAATATTTTGATTCGGGCGATGTGTTTTTGATGAACGACACGAAGGTTTTTCCGGCATTGCTTTCAGGTGCAAAAGAAAAAACTAAGGCTGAAATTACGGTGTTTTTACTTCGTGAACTCAATCCCGAATTTCGCTTGTGGGACGTGTTTGTAGAACCTGCTCGAAAAATTCGGATTGGAAATAAACTATATTTCGGCGAAAATGAGGAATTGGTAGCAGAAGTTATCGACAACACAACTTCTCGCGGACGCACCTTGCGCTTTCTCTTCGACGGTCCATATGAAGAGTTTAAAGGTTTGATTCAAGAGCTTGGAAAAATACCGCTTCCCGAGCAAATCAAAAATTTGAGAGAAAAGAAAGAGCTACTTCCCGAAGATGAAGAGCGTTATCAGACCATTTATGCAAAAAATGAAGGTGCTGTGATTGCTCCTGCCGCCGGATTACATTTCAGTCGTGAGCTTCTGAAACGTTCAGAGATTAAAGGCATTGACCTTGCTTTCATTACCGAGCACTGCGGATTGGGTAATTTCAGAAAAATCGATGTTGAAGATTTAAGCAAACACAAAACCGACTCTGAAGAAGTTATCATCACACAAGAAGCCGCCGATATTGTGAATAACGCACGTGCGAAAGGCGGAAAAATCTGTGTAGTCGGGGCTTCAACTTTGCGTGGGGCAGAAATGGTTGTAGGTGTTGACAGGCGGCTAAAACCCTACAAAGGCTGGACGAATAAATTTATTTATCCACCCTACGATTTTCGTTTGGCTGATGCATTGGTAACCAATTTTCACGAACCGCAATCTTCGATGTTTATGATGACTTGTGCGTTCGGTGGTTTCGAGTTAGTGCAGCAAGCCTACCAAGAAGCTATTGCAAAAAAGTACAAGTTCTTGGCTTACGGCGATGCGATGCTGATTATTTAAACGCCTTATGGAACGGGTGATTTTGGGCATTGACCCCGGCACAGTCATGATGGGTTTCGGCGTGATCAAACAAGTTGGAAAATCTGTTCAATTTATAGAAATGGGTGTGCTCAATTTGAGTAAAGAACGCGATATTGCCAAGAAATTACATCGTATTTTTGAATGTGCACTTGCACTGATCGAGAAACACAAACCTTCACATTTGGCAATTGAAGCACCGTTTTTCGGAAAAAATGTTCAATCTATGCTCAAACTTGGTCGTGGGCAGGGCGTTGCGATTGCGGCCGCGATATCAAAAGGTATACCGTTTTCCGAATATGCACCTCGAAAAATCAAAATGGCAATCACCGGAAAAGGCACAGCCTCTAAAGAACAAGTCGCAAAAATGTTGTTCAGTTTAATGAAAATTAACGAAACAATGCCCAAACAACTGGATGCAACCGACGGCTTGGCTGCGGCAGTTTGCCACGCATTGCAAAATGATTACGCTTCGACTCCGCTCAGCGTCCGGACATTGAGCGAAGTCGAAATGCCCGGATCAAAAAAAATAACAAAAAAATCCCAACCTTCAAAAAAATATTCCGGTTGGGAAACATTTATTGCCGACAATGAGAAACGGATTCTTTAGTCCGTCATTGCGAGCCATAGGCGAAGCAATCTAGTGGATTGCTTCACCCCTAATGTGGACTTCGTGAAATCTCTAAAATCTCAAACGGAACAATGCCTGCCGGAATCTGCACATCTACTTTGTCGCCTTGTTTATGTCCAAGCAAGCCTCTCGCAATCGGAGATTCGGCAGAAAGCTTGCCGGATTTGAAATCAGACTCGCTTTCCGGCACTAGCGTGTAAGTCATTATGGCGTTTGTTTTGAGATTTTTTAGCTTGACAGTTGAAAACACCAAGACCTTCGAAGCATCTAATTTCGATTCATCAATTAATCGGGCGTTCGCAATATCATTCTGTAAGTTTGCTATTTTCATTTCAAGCAAACCCTGTGCTTCTTTCGCAGCATCGTATTCGGCATTTTCCGACAAGTCGCCTTTGTCGCGGGCTTCCGCAATAGCGGCGGATGCGGCAGGGCGGGCAACCGTAACCAACTCATGCAACTCATTGTGCAGGCGTTGCAAACCTTCTTTGCTGTAATACTTTATCTTGCTCATGATAGTGTAAAAAAATATGAAACACTCTCAGTTCAAGAGTGTCTCAAGGTTAATGCTCTGCAAAGATACGGCTTTTTTTTGAAACTACCAAATTTTAGCCGTACTTTCTTTTTTAATTGTATTTTCGCTCTAAAATGGTCGAATAAATAATCGCATCACGTAAATCAAACTTGACACTTTTTTGCGGTAATTCTTCTTCTTGAAAGATTTCGTCTCTGATTTCTTCGGAATCCATGCTGTATTTTTTCTGCAAAATTAGCGATTATTTTTGAATTAACCAAATTTAGCTGTCATTTTTTAATCCTTCCCAATCAAAAAAACACAATTTTGCTTATGCAAATCTATCGTTTGTTTTTTCCAATCAGATACAGTTTTCGTTTGATGAATGGCATTCGATTGCGTGATGTTTACAGCAATTCCGACTTTTGTCGAAGGATTGCAAACCGTCAAAATGGATTCGAATAAATGATTATTTCGAAAAGGCGTTTCAATGAAGATTTGGGTCTGATTTTTTTGAACGGCTTGTTGTTCCAACTCTTTTAGTTTTCGCTCGCGTTCTTTTTTGTCGATCGGCAAATAGCCGTTGAAACAGAAATTTTGTCCGTTTAATCCTGAAGCCATCAGTGCTAAAAGTATCGACGAAGGTCCGACCAACGGCACAACCTGAATATTTTTTCGATGTGCCAACGCTACAATCGTCGCACCCGGATCAGCTACACAAGGCACGCCGGCTTCGGACAACAATCCAATCGAATCTTTTGAAATTGTATTCAAAAAACTCTCAATTTCTCGACTATCGGTATGTTTATTCAATTCAAAAAATGTCACTTCATCAAAGTTCTGCGTATAACCGGCACTTCGCAAAAATCGCCTTGCCGTCCGCAAATCTTCGACAATAAAGGTTTTTAACGTGTTGATGTGTTGCGGAAAATTCGCAGGCAGAACATCCGAAACACTCGAATTTCCAATGGTAGCCGGTATGAGAAAAAGTTTGTTCATCTGAAAAAAACCACCACTTTTTCAAGCAGTGGTTTCCCATTATTAACCTAATTGCTAACTTTTATTTTCTTTTCAATTTCTTCAACATACACTTTGAATTGTTTGTCGGTATCCAACAAATCCGTCACCGTGCGATAAGCATGCAAAACCGTTGCGTGGTCTTTGTTTCCACACTGCATACCGATGTTTGCCAGCGAGTATTTGGTGTGTTTTTTTGAAAAATACATCGCCAATTGTCGGGCTTGCACAATTTCGCGTTTGCGTGTGCGGGAGTTAATTTCGTCAACCGTGATTTGGAAATAATCGCAAACGATATTTTTGATATAATCAATCGAAATTTCTTTTGCAGAATTTTTCACGAATTTGTCAATCATATCACGTGCCAAATCCAGTGTAATGGTGCGTTTATTCAGAATAGATTGTGCCAAAATAGAATTCAAAACACCTTCCAATTCGCGGACATTGGCTGAAATACTGTAAGCAATATATTCAATCACATCATTCGGAATATCGATCTCGCCGTTGTTTTTGATTTTACTTTTCAAAATTTCGATACGAGTTTTCACATCCGGAACTTCCAAATCCGTTGACAATCCCCACTTGAAGCGGGATAACAAACGTGCTTCAATATCCACTAAATCCGCCGGAGATTTATCGGACGACAAAATAATCTGCTTGCCGTTTTGATGCAGGTAATTGAAAATATGGAACAACTGATCTTGCGTTCCCGAGCGCCCCGAAAGCTTGTGTACATCGTCAATCAAAAGCACATCAATCGATTGATAAAAATGTGCAAAGTCATTTTTGGCACCGTTTTTTGCCGCTTCAACATATTGTTGCGTGAATTCCTCCGACGAAACATAGAGTACGGTTTTATCCGGAAATTTCTTTTTAGTTTGAATACCGATGGCGTGCATCAAATGTGTTTTCCCCAAACCTGTCGGACTGTGTAAAAACAACGGATTGAACGACGTTTTTCCCGGTTCTTCCGCAATAGCATAGCCCGCAGAACGTGCCAGACGGTTGCAGTCGCCTTCGATAAAATTTTCAAACGTGTATATATGGTTCAAGTTCGATTTAACCTTAACTTTTGTCGGCATTCCTGCTCTAACCCAAGGATCCATCCGCATCGAGTCTTCGGTAACCGGAATTTTGATAAACGGATTTTCCAATACCTTGCGATTTCCGGATTGGGCTTTCACTTGAAACGAATCCGTTGTATCCATCACAATGCTATATTGCAAACGCCCACCCGTGCCCAGTTCTCGTTTGATCACTTTTTTCAACAAATCAATATAATGTTCCTCCAACCACTCGTAAAAGAATTGAGAAGGAACCTGAATGGTCAGTACGCCCTTATCTAAATGCAACGGCTTAATCGGTTCGAACCATGTTTTGAAACTCTTCGGATCTCCAATGTTGTCTCGAATGATGTCGAGACACTTTTTCCATACTAGAGAGTGATTATTTTCCATACGCCGATCTTTCTTTCCCTGTTAAGAGTTCCTTTTTTTGTTATTTTTTGACACGTTCACTAAAAAACACGTGCTAAAGTTTGTTGTTGATTTCAGACTGCAAAGATGTGAATAAATTTCTGAAAAAAAAAATGTTTTTTGCTTGTTTTTTTGAAAAATTATTTGTAAATTCGTGGCAAAAAAGTAGATTTTTTATGTATTCTTTTGAAACTCAACTCAGACCCCGTTATGCCGAAACCGACCAGATGGGTTATGTATATTATGGAAATTATCCTGCATATTATGAAGTGGCGCGAAATGAAAGTATGCGCGACCTCGGAACCACCTATTCCGAAATGGAAAGACTTGGTGTGATGTTGCCCGTTCGGGATATGCATATCGAATATAAAAGAGCGGCACGTTATGATGAGTTATTAACAATTAAAATGTGGTTGGTGGAAATGCCCGCTGCGAAATTACTGCATAAATATGAGATTTATAACGAACAAGACGAACTTATTAACAAAGGAACGACAACACTTGTTTTTGTAGATTCCAAAACAATGAAACCTTGCCGTTGTCCCGAATGGTTTGCTGAAAGGTTGCGGCCTTATTTTGAAAAATAGACATTACTGCTTCAATTTTTCCATTTGAGCAGTAATTTGCTCGTCCTCAATTTTCGAAAATAAATGCTCGGCTTTGTTGATTTGGTGTCCTGTAGGAACTAAATCCACACGTCCTGCTTCTGCCCATTTTTGTGGGGAAAGATTGAGCATGCGGTTGATTTTTTCGGCTGTAAACGGCAAAAATGGTTCGCAAATAATCGCTAGATTGGCACAAATTTGCAGGCTCAAATTCAAAATGGTTTTCACACGTTCCGGCTCGGTTTTTTGAAGTTTCCAAGGCTCGGTTTCGGTTAGATATTTATTTCCGGCACGTGCTAACTCATCATTTCCGTAAGGGCTTCGCGAAATTTGTAATGTTCGATGAGTGCAGCAACTTTTTGTGGAATGACTTTGATTTCCTCCACAATTTCTTTGTCAAGAGTTGTCAATTCTAGACATTCCGGAACTTTTCCTTCGTAATATTTATCAATCAAAACGATTGTTCGGTTTACAAAATTTCCAAAAATCGCTAACAATTCGCTGTTGTTTCGGGTTTGGAAATCTTTCCATGTAAAATCATTGTCTTTAGTTTCCGGTGCGGTTGCCGTGAGTACATAGCGCAAAACATCTTGCTGATTTGGGAATTCTTGCAGGTATTCATGCAACCAAACTGCCCAATTTCTCGATGTGGAAATTTTGTCATTTTCCAAATTCAAAAATTCATTGGCGGGCACGTTTTCAGGTAAAATATAGGAGCCTTCGGCTTTCAACATGGCCGGAAAAATAATGCAGTGGAACACGATATTATCTTTTCCAATAAAATGTACCAGCTTGGTTTCTTCGTCTTTCCAGTATTTTTCCCAATCCGGACGTAATTCTTTTGTAGCCGAAATATAGCCGATAGGTGCGTCAAACCAAACATACAGCACCTTCCCTTCTGAATTTTCGAGCGGAACTTTTATGCCCCAATCCAAATCACGTGTGACGGCACGAGGTTGTAATCCCATGTCAATCCATGATTTGCATTGTCCGTAAACATTAGGCTTCCATTCTTTATGTTCTTCCAAAATCCATTGTTTGAAAAAATCGTCGTATTCGTTCAGAGGCAGATACCAATGTTTAGTTTCTTTCAAAATCGGCGTGTTTCCGCTGATTGCAGATTTCGGATTAATCAAATCCGTTGCATTTAGCGATGTTCCGCATTGTTCGCATTGATCGCCGTAAGCGTTGAGATTGTGGCAATGCGGACATTCGCCGGTGATGTAGCGGTCTGCCAAAAATTGATTGTTCGCTTCATCAAAATATTGCTCTGTTGTTTTTTCAATAAATTTTCCGGTGTCGTAAAGTTTTTTGAAAAACTCGGAAGCGGTTTCGTGATGTACTTGATTGGTTGTTCGTGAATAAATATCCAATGAAATTCCAAAATCTTCGAACGATTTTTTAATAATTTCGTGATATCTGTCGACAATATCCTGTGGTGTAACGCCTAGCTGACGGGCTTTTATCGTAATCGGCACGCCGTGCTCGTCGCTTCCGCCGATAAAAACGACATCTTGATTTGTGGAGCGCAAATAGCGGACATAAATATCTGCAGGCACGTAAACGCCCGCCAAATGCCCGATATGAATGGGTCCATTTGCGTAAGGAAGTGCGGTTGTAACGGTATAGCGCTTGAAGTTTTTAACGTTGGGTTGTTGAAAATTCATAATTATTGTGTAAAATTTGCTTGACTTTTTTAATTAACTTTGCAAAGTTAGGAAAAAAATCGCAAAAAAACGAAAAAAAATTGATGAAAAAATATCTTCGCAAGATACTTCGACTGCTTGTTTATATGCCGATAAATCAAAAAATCTTTGTTTTGCTGGCCATAGGAGGCTTTTCTCTTTATGCAAATATCGACCGAAAACAAATAAAAAAACACGAGCCTGTTTGTGTTGAAGTCAAAATACAAACTGCTAGCGACTCGGCAACACATGCCCGAATTTATAACATCGTATCAAAAGCCTTTGCCGAAGGACGTTTCAACGGACACATTATTTATGCGGAAAACGGCAGAGTTTTGTTCAATTCTTATTTTGGTTTTGAAGATATCCGAACAAGACGAATACCGCTGTCCGACACATCAATTTTTCAATTAGCATCAACAAGTAAACCTATTACAGCCATAGCGGTTCTAATGTTGCACGAAGCCGGACGATTGGATATCAACAATCCGGTGGTTACCTATCTGTCCGATTTTCCGTTTCAGACGATAACCGTAAAACAACTTTTGCAACACCGCTCGGGATTGCCGAATTATATGCACGTTGCCCACAGAAATTGGGACACCCGCCAGTTTATGACCAATGCAGATATCACACCGTTAATCGTAAGAACCGGTGCTAGATTGATGTTTAATCCCGGCGCTAGATTTCATTACAACAACACAAATTATGCCTATTTGGCATGCATTATTGAGGCAGTAAGCGGACAATCATTTCCGGAATTTATGAATCGTCGGATTTTTCAACCGCTCGGCATGTATAATACATACGTTTTTGAATGGGAGAAACGCAACACGTATCGTGCGATGAGAGGTTACGATTTCACGAACAGACGTGGTTTCTTCGCCCGACAACCGGATTATTTGGACGGCGTAATGGGCGACAAAGGTATTTTTGCAACGGCAAACGACTTGTTTATCTTTGATCAAGCATTACATAATAACAGACTTATTTCGAGAGAATTGTTGGAGCTGGCTTTCACGCCCGCCCGACCTTTCGACGAACGGCATCGGCGAGATTACGGTTTAGGTTTTCGTTTGAGGCTAAACGATGATGATCAAGTTGTTGCCTTTCACCACGGCTGGTGGAGAGGTTTTCGCACGTTTTATGTTCACGATTTTAAGAATGGGCGAACCTTGATTTGGCTCAATAATCGCAGTGATGTTCGAGTTGTTTCGCTTATCGCTGAAATCCTTGAATATGGAGACATTTCCGATGATGATGACCCTGTTTTGGGAGGTGGAGGAGAATGAATGCGTCATTCCCGCGAAAGCGGCAACCCCGAGCCAATCCCCTACAGCAAGGGGATTGCGGGTCAAGCCCGCAATGACAAACAAAAACTAAAATCAAAAAACAAAAACATATGGACACAATTAACATTTTAGCGATCAATCCGGGATCAACATCTACGAAGATTGCGGTTTTCGAAAATTCCAAGCAAATTTTCTTGAAAAGTATTAAACATCCTACTGAGGAATTAGCGCCGTTTGCAACGATTACGGACCAGTATGAGTTTCGCAAAAACACCATTTTGAACGAGCTCAAACATGATGGAATCGACATCAATAGCATTAACGTTATTATTGGATGCGGAGGCTTGATAAAGCCAATCACGTCAGGAGTTTACGAAGTAAACGAAGCAATGAAAAACGATTTGCGTATAGGCGTATTGGGACTACATGCCAGCAATCTGGGCGGTTTGATTGCCGACGACATTGCAAAAACACTTCCCGGTGCAAAAGCCTATATTGCCGATCCGGTTGTTGTTGACGAAATGGATGACATTGCACGTGTATCGGGACATCCGGCTTTCGAGCGTGTGTCTATTTTTCATGCGCTAAACTCAAAAGCAGTTTCTCGTCTCTATGCCCAAAGTATTGGCAAAAAATACGAAGAGCTAAATTTAATCGTTGCTCATTTGGGTGGCGGCGTTAGTGTCGGAGCACACCGAAAAGGTCAAGTTATCGATGTGAATAATGCTCTCGACGGCGACGGCCCGTTTTCTCCGGAACGTTCGGGAGGCTTGCCCGTTGGTGCTTTGGCAAGAGCATGTTTCAGTGGAAAATACACTCTTGACGACATCAAGAAAATGATTACCGGAAAAGGCGGATACGTTGCTTATTTGGACACAAATGATGCATATGAGGTTGAAAAAGCGGCCGCTGCCGGCGACCAAAAAGCGGCGTTTATTCAAGATGCATTGGCCTATCAAGTATCCAAAGAAATCGGTGCAATGTCAACCGTTCTGAAAGGCGAAATAGATGCAGTTATTTTGACCGGAGGTATTGCCTACGGAAAGCCTTTTGTTGATGCAGTTACCGAGCGAGTCAAGCATCTTGGACATATCTATGTCCACCCGGGCGAAGGAGAAATGGAAGCCTTAGCAATGAACGGGTTGTTGGTTGCAACAGGTCAGATAACTCCGAAAATTTATAGTTAAAATTTGTAGGGGCGGGTTTGAAACCTGCCCCTACTGTTTATCTTGATAAAAGCGTATAAACAATCTCCAAACGCATACGCCGGTTGTCGTCTACAGGAAGTCCGGGACCGTATATAGATGTAATATCCGGAAGGAAAAGTCGATTAGCAGGAAAGATGGTCAGCGGAGGATTTGCCGCATCAGGATCCAACAAAAGATTTTGAATATGTCGTGTTAAAATAATACGGTATTCATTTCTTCCGCCTCTTGTATTGTGAACTCCACCTATTGTAACACCGTGGTCGCGTATACTCTGCTGCTGCCAAACCAGTCGTTCGATCTCCGTCAAAGGCTCCTTAACAATGGTGTCCGTAAAAATTCCAACATTAAGCGACGGCGTTGGTGTAAAACGTCCATTCGCTGAAGGGTACAAAACCAAACTAGCTTGATTGATAACCATTCTTTTTCTTGTAGTGTCAATTCTACTGACAGCGTTGCCGTCAAAAATAGTATCAAAAACAAGTTCAAGTTCTAACAGACGATGAATATCCGGCATTTCTATACGGGCAAGCGACCCAAAAAACGACTGAAGAAAAACCATATTTTGACCTAAAGCCGTATCCGTTCCATTAATTTGATTTGCCAAATCATCCGATTGTGTGGAACGATCGATGTTGATGTAGTTATAAGTCATACCGCTCCAAAAACCGAACGAATACAGTTTTATTCTGGGTACGATGGTATCCCTGGTAATTGAAACGCCGTCCACAACATCAGTCACAGTTGTCATTCTTCTATAGTGAACTTGAATTTGCGGCGCAATATTAGCTCCGGTAAAGTCAAAATTGATGATATTTCCACGGCCTTCGACTTGTTCAGGATGTGTTTGGATGTATAATCCGTTGATTTTACTCACAAATGACGCTGTTGTGTTAGAATCGGTCTGTACTAAATCTGCACTCGTACGCAAAAGTCTCTCTCCAAATTCCCTGCCGCCTATACCGCCTGTAATATTAGGGTACATCGGAATCCGCAAAGTGGCAACATGCCGCATTTCTAAGATCGAGTCCCCTGTATTGTCGTGATTTCTTATGATTGAATCTGCTGTATTGTCATGATTTCTTACCGTTGCAAAAATCGGTATTGAATCTCGAAGATTAGGTCTAACTTCCAAATTTGACACTATTGTTCCTCCACCATTTTTTTGCCCACGAGAATCATTGCTAAAGTAGGTTCGCAAAAGAGTCAATGTGTCAATAAGTACCGGTTCTGCCAATTCGCCGATGCTTATTGTGAATGGGTCCAACTCAGCGCCTTCTGCCTGGGGAGGATAAACACCTGCATAAACTAAAATCATGACGACCGAATCAATGCCTAAAAAATCACCACGCACAGTATCCCAACGAAACATTTCGTCAATTTGTGAAATAAGATCAACCGAGATTGTCCCGAAAGCGGCGTTTTTGAAGCTTCCCAACGCAAAAAACGAACGTCCACTGGTCATACCGGGCAAATCTTTGATCGTATAAGCGGTAAGGCGCAGACTTTCGTGTGTATTGTTGAAGTGTGCCCCAATAAATTCGTTATCAGGCTGAAGTCCACTACCGATCTCAGATGTCAAATCCGGTCTGCAAGATATAAAAATCACAGAAAATGCACATGCAAAAGCAAGGAGGCGGACAAAAAGATTATTTTGGATACGTTGAAAAGCAGTCATTGGTATTTTTTTTTGCAGGCAAGTGCCGGACGCTTATTTTGAAAGAATTTTATTATAGAATTTCGTACTGTCGGCAAAAAAAGTTTCTTCGCCTTTGTAAGGCATCACCGGCGTTCGTGTTTTTTTTGCGTGTGCGATGAGTTCGGGAGCCACACCCTCTTCGGCGATAATAACTCCGTCTGCCAGATCAATTGCGGCTTTCATAAGATCAAGATACGTCGTTTCGTTGTACCGTTCCAAATCCTTTGCCGGAATTTTATCGAATTTGAGTTTGTTGATCAACTTTTTGTTGACTTTTCCTTTGAATGTTTCGTTGTGAAGTGAAATAACGACCTTCACATCTTTGTACATCGGGTTGTTTTTGTAGAACCGACGAATGTAAAGCGGCAGTAAGCATGCAAACCACCCTTTCCCATGGACGACATCGGGCTTCCAACTCAACTTCATGGTTGTTTCGACAACGCCCCTTGCGAAAAAAATCAGTTTGACGGCCGTATCGTCATAAGGCTTTCCTGTTCTATCCAGATGTCCTTTTTTACTGAAAAAATCTTCGTTGTCCACAAAATAAACTTGCATTTTTGCACTGGGCAGCGAGGCAACTTTGACAATCAGCGGATAATCCACATCATCAATGACGATATTCATGCCTGAGAGGCGGATCACTTCGTGCAATTGATTTCTGCGTTCATTGATTGTGCCGTATTTAGGCATAAATACACGGATGTCGTTTTCATTTTCTAATACAAACTGTGGAAAATTTCGTGCAGCCAAAGCCAGCGACGACTCCTTCGTATAGGGATACATTTCTTGGTTTGCGTATAAAATCTTGGGATTCTCCATTCGCAGAGGGCATAATTTTTTTGCAAAGTTACAAAAAATTATTGAATTTACCAAATGTTATGTTTTTTGCGGATTTTTGTATCAGATATTTGGTTGGTTCGATTTTTTTTTGTAACTTCGCAGTCTGAAAACAACCAAAGAATAAATTTTAATTTCCCGAATTCAATACTAACTGCATATGAAAAAACTTTCACTAATTTTTTTGTACACATTGATTCCATTCTTTCTGTTTGCCCAGCAATACAGGATTATCATCAGCGAATTGATGTACCAAACGCCTTTCAACGAGGGCAGGATTCCTTACCTTTATAATGGGGAGTTTGCAAGTATTTTCAACTACGGAAATGTCCAAATAGATATTTCAGGCTGGTCTGTAGTTAGCGACGGACAAGGACAAACGTTTACATTTCCTCAAGGAAGCATCATGCAGCCAAGAGCCCGATTTTTTGTAGCACATACCAATGCTCATCTCAATTTCAGATTAGAGCATTTGTTCGACTGGTTTGCTTTAGGGGTAAATGACAGAGTTTTTTACGAAAGTCGGATTATCCATGCCAATGCCGGAGAGAGCTTCAGACTGTACCGAGCTGACGGTACTATGCAGGATAGTATATTTTACGAAGGCACCAGTCGAAGAACCCAAAATCCCCGACTGGAAGCCTTTAATGCAAACGGAACTCCCGGCAGCGCATGTGTTTCCTTACAACGACGCAATGTTACCGTTGATGAAAATGGAGCTATTGTTTTTTGTCGTTTGGATTGGGCTACCAACAGGGTTGCACTAACACGCTATCCAATCTTGACACTCACAGAAAATGGAATACCTGTTTTTCAGGTTGGGTTTTCATACGATGCTTCCGGCAATCGCATAGGAAGAAGAACGATTATGCTTCCTGCCCCGCAAGTAGCACCACTGCACGGAGCAAGCCTAGCTAGTGCTATGGCAAAAAATGCTGAAGAAGAAAATAATTACATTCTTGGCCGAGAAGAGCCTCTTGCTTTCGGAATGCCTGAAAATAGTGAAGGGTTTGATAATTTCTATACCGACAGATTGAACGAAAGCGATGTCGTCATTTTCCCAAATCCGACAAGAGGGGCGTTAGCGGTTGAGATTCGGAATATGAATTTGGAAATTCCGCATCAGATAACAGTTTTGAGTCTTAACGGATCAATTGTTTTTCAAAGAAACAATGTCGAAAGTTTCACAGAGATAGATCTTTCTTCACGCCCAAGAGGTGTATATTTACTGCGGATTTCTTCACCCGATTCGTTTATTACCTGGACAATCATTAAAGAATAATTGCTGGTATGAGAAAATTTTTACTTGCATTACTTCCGTTTTTCCTATTTGCACAGCAGGCTTTGTCTGCAGACACACTGACTTTTACAAACAGCTCGGGGCTTGATGTAGTTTCGGTTTCTACCCTTTCAAATTCTGCAACTGTTTCATCGGGCTCTGTTTTAAAAATCTCGGGTACTTTGAATTTTGCACCGGACCCTTCAGCTGTTTCTATGCGTCAAAGTTCTGCTTCTGAGGACGACAGTGACAGGTTTATCCCTGAGC
>Ga0123355_10000866_pt1 | contig 41774 bp, 52 predicted proteins | sample TergutEmb28metaG_3_FD_89872 | JGI IMG/M metagenome (GOLD analysis project Ga0123355, IMG submission 89872) | Embiratermes neotenicus P1 segment gut microbial communities from Petit-Saut dam, French Guiana - Emb289 P1 | ecosystem: Host-associated > Arthropoda: Insects > Digestive system > Gut ...
AAATGGTATCGTGAAATTGCGCTCTGCAAAGCCGTCTGCGTCTGTTGTTAGCGTGAACGACTGCGTATTACGCACACGCGGCTCGCTGCGGTAGCGGGGCACTACTTGGCGTGTTATCCAGTCGTAACGCTCGCCCTCGCGTATGCGTACCCAGTAATGCTCGCGGATGGTTACATCTATCGTTTGCCCGCTTACGGGGCTGGCCAAAAAGTCGTTGTGGGTGGCGTTTGTGCCGCTGTTTAGGCGGTCTAACGTGATGTCGTGTATGTTTATGTTTAGGTTGGCGTCACCGCGCACGTGGCTGGCGCTTGCGCGTACGTGAATATCATTTACAAAAACGCGCACGGGCTGCCGCCTGTGCACCCAACCAATTTCCGGCAGCGTTGCCTCTGCGGTGAATTCCAGCCACTGCTCGCCGCTATGGTGCGGGGCAAAATTGAATGGCCCGGCGGATGCTTCAAAACGGCCGTCGTTATCGGTGGTGCCGCCGCCGTTGCGGCCTGTGGCGCTGCTCCATATGCTGTAGTTCACTCTCAAATCCGGCACGGGGGTACCTTCAAAGAATTCTGCGCGGGCGGTAAAGTTTACTGTTTCCCAGGCAAACATGGCCGCCTTATCTGCGGATGTTACCAGCTGGTATGGCGGTTTTACATAGTCGTTAACGGTGAAGAAGGTCGAGCTAACGGTGACGCCATTCACAATAACAGAGAGGTTGTACGAGCTTGGCTCTAGGTTAGGTAAACGGATTTCGCCATGGTACGAGCCGTTTGTCACGGGCAGATTCGCGCGGAACAGTACGTCTGGCTCTGGCATGCCCCACCAGCCCCAGCCCCAACCTTGGGTGAGTTCGACGGTTACGTGGTTTATATTTTCAATCCCGCGGCGGTCTTGCACAAAGCCCCATAGGTGCACGGTGTCGTCGCGCTGGAAAAGGGTGCGGTCTAGCTGCAAAACGGCCCAGTAGTTGTCGTTGGCGTTAAATGTACGCGGCCACGGTGCCCAATCGTCCCACATGATGCGGCTGGACGACCAGTTCCAATCCCAGCTATTTAGGCGGCGTATCGAGAATGGCGTGGTAATAACAGAAAGTTGTTTGCCATCGGCTGCGGTAACCAAAAGGTGCTCGTTCATATCGGAAGAAAGGCTGCGGTTTAGGATGGCAATGCCGTAATCTGTTGCGGTGATGGTGGTATTGTTACGCACGTCCAACACTGTGGCGCCGGCGGCCGGCTGGCCTGTGGTCATGTCGTTTATCCACAGTAATGTGCGCGCGTTGTCGCTTATCACTTGCACGGCTAGGTCGCTTATTTGTATGACCACTTGCGAACGGTTGCCGTCGGTGACGGCTTCCAACACGTAGAAACCGGGCGGCAGGTTGCGTGGTAGTTCAATTGCCTCGTTCCAGCTGCTGTGCGGGCTTTCTTGCCTTTCGTTTATGGTGAAGCGTAACATGCGGTTTAGCCCGTTTGTGTTTACAAAGTTATTCTCGCGCGATGCATGCGCCCAGTGGAAAGTGTTTGCAAGGCGGTTAACCGCGGCTACGCCTGCCGCTGTGTCTGCAAGTTCGTACACGCTCACCTCTATTGCGGGGCGGGTACGCTGTGCGTGAGGCTGGTTTAGCCAAAAGCTAACCACCGGTGCTTCAAATGATGGGAATTCAATGTAATTTGTAAGGAAATGTACGCTTGCGTTGTTCCAATTTGTTTCGGACGTTGCGCCGGATGTGGTTTCAAATTGGAAGAGGGTTTCGGTTGTGGTTGCTTCGTTTGTACCCACAAGTTCTACGCCGGCGGAGAGCGTTACTGTGTACACAGTGCCTTCTTCCAGCGGGTCCAATGGCATGAAAACTGTGGTAGCGCCGCGCTGTGTAAAGCGGCCTTCTACCTGAGGGTAAATGGAAAATGAGTCTTCTATCGTGGTGCGGCCTTCTATGGAGAAATTGAATTCGATGCCGGTTTCTACAGGCACATTGGTGGCCTGGTGGTGGGGTAGGGTGGATGCTACCTGGAACAGCCTTGCGGTTTGGAACGCCCAGGTAACGCTTGGCATGCCGTCCCGCGCAAGGCGTAGCGTGTAGAGGGCGTTGTGCGTGAGCGGCACGGCGGGTGTGATAACAAAAATATTCGCCTCTTGCCTTATAATGGACGGGGTAGGTTGTCCGTCTATGGAAATGGCGGGCGCATTGTCGGTTGCGGTGCGGATTATAAAGGAAGAAAGTATGTCTATGCCCGTTTCGCCAAACATGGTGGGCGCGATGGTGTAGCCTTCCCGCGGGTCGAAGTTGTCTAGCCGAGATAGGTCGGCGGGCGTGGCGTTTGTGGTTGCGGCAGGCGAATAAGACAGCGGGGTAAACGTGCGCTGCGCCTGTGCGAAAGAATCTGTAAATAAAATATCAGCACCCCCTTCCGCCAAAATTGCCCCGCACGAAGCGAGGAGCATTATTGCCGCAAGTAAAAGTGCCGATAGTTTTTTCATATGAATCTCCATTCCGGCGAAGCCGGCACAAATAGGAATGAAAGAGTGCTGGGACGCCTATATTATTGTAAAATCTTGTTGAAGGGAGAAGATAAACTACAAAGCATGGCAGGAGGAGTCGTAGGAATCTTCTCGGTTGAAGCAGTATATGAATGACAGTCCTCCTTAGGTGTTGTGTTTAGGTTGTAGGAAAATGCAACTGCATTTTCCACTACCTTCCGCCAGCAAAAGCGGCGGTGCCGCCGCTGTTTACTGTTACTATATTATAACCAACTACAAAAGCAAAACATTACATTAATTTAAGAAACTCCTCAAATTCATCAGGCACGCCAAGATGATAGCGGAGGTTGAATGCTTTTGGTCAAAAGGCCAAAATCAATGAGAGAATTCTGTGCGACTTGTTGCGCAAATCCCTGGATGGGCGTACTTGAGCATTATACATAATGGCCATTCCTTGTAGTTTTTGTTATCGCATCAATGCCTACGCATGCCAAATAAAATATGCGAAAACTGTAACAAATCCGCTTGTACAGCTGCTCGGAAAGCTTTTCACCAAAAGACCAACAACGAGACTAAATCTCAGTTTCTTCCCCAACCGATTCCACATAAGTATTGCTCTGAACTGCAAGATATATTGCTCCCCATACCGGTTCGTGCTCAAGCTTATTTATGTATGCCGTTGGGTAGATTTCATTTATTTTTCTTGTAAAAACATCAAACAAATACGCATTATTTAGTATGCAGCCACCACTTACTGTTATATGCTTTGAAAGCGTTCCGGTTCTTTTCAATACTGCATTTGCCATTTTTACCAGCCCATCAGCCGCTTCGTTTAGAATCTGCATGCAAACCGCATCACCATACACCTGCGCACCTTGCTCTACTTCAATGGCTATTTTTGCTATGTCTGCTTTGTTAAGCGCTTTTTCGCCATATAATTGTTCAAGACAATCCGGAAGGTCGGTTATATAAAATGCTTCTTTAATAACCTGTGTTAGCACTGTATCTGGCCCACGGCCATCATAAGCATAAAATGCATGCTTCAATGCCTCTTTGCCAATCCAATAACCTGAACCTATAGCATCAAACATTGGACCCCAGCCGCCGCAACGGATAATGTTGCCATCTGTGTCTAATCCATATGCTATTGAACCTGTGCCGGATATTATAATGACGCCCGGATTACCGCGAGTAGCAGAAGCTAGTGCAATAACACCATCATTTACAATAGTAATTGGACAGCTAAAACCAACTTTATCAATAATATTATTAATTTTTTTAAAACTTGCTTCATTATCAAGCCCGGAATTGCCTATGCACAAGCCTAGGCAACCCTCTTTCGTTAAGCCATGCTGGGAAAATAGCAACGAAAATAACCTGTTAAATGTTTCACTTACAGACACCAAGGTATTCGAGGCTGTATTGGTGCTTCCTCCGTCGATAGCTAATATCTGATTTAATTGCTCATCAACAGCTATTAACCTGCAATTAGTTCCTCCACCATCAATGCCGATATAGTAATTAATAATAAAAATCATTCCTTTCTGCGAAATTGTCTCTCCGTCCATACCACATAGAGAATCGCCTGCCTATTCCAGTATACCATGCAAGCATGGGGTTTCATACGCTCAGCACAAGAGTTTATATATGGTTACGACAATTTTCTATCTTTTTTGTGGGAATGCGCAAGAGAAATTTTTTGGAGTTCTTTTTTTATCTACCTACTCATCATAACCTGTGTCCAGGCTGTAGCCAGTTCAGACCTAAAATCGCCTAAATCTACAAATACTTCGCCTCTTGCAAGCACCTCATCCGCAGGCCAGTATATTGGGTCGTTCTGCCAGTCTTCCGGCAACATGGCAAAGGCGGCCGCGTTGGTTGTGGAGTAACGGATGAATAATGTGTTAAGCAATGCAATATCCGGGCGGGTCATAAAGTTGATAAAGGCTTCTGCATTGGCTACGTTTGGCGCATTTACAGGGATAACCATAGAGTCGATAAACAATTGCACGCCCTCTACAGGGTTAATAAAATTATGCTCTGGTGCGTAGTATTTTATCCAGCGGGCATCGCCAGAGAACACGGTGGCTAGCGCGGCTTCGTTACCAATCATCGCGTCTATAACTTGGTCGCCCAAGAATGCGCGTACCAGCGGGCGCTGCTCTATTAACAGGTCGCGTGCGGCGTGTAGTTCTGCCAAATCGGTGCTGTTAAGCGAGAAACCAAGCAAGTGCTGTGCCACACCAAATGCGCAACGCTCGGAATCATACATGAATATTTGCCCTGCAAAGCGGTCGTCCCAAAGGATACTCCAGGAATCCACAGGCTCTGTAACCATTTCGGTGTTGTACAACAGCCCAAATGTGCCCCACATGTACGGCATGGAGTAGCGGTTCTGTGGGTCGTGCTGCCAATACCAGAATTTTTCGTCTATATATTGGCGGTTGGGCAGGTTATCCCAGTTTAGCGGGCGCAGCAGGCCTTCGGTTGCCATGCGCTCTATCATGTAGTCGGACGGGAACAACACATCGAAATTTGCGCCGCCGCCGGTTACGCGGGTGTACATTTCTTCGTTGGTGCCGTAGGTTGCGTATATTACGCGGATGCCGTACTCTTCTTCAAACATGCGCAGCACAGGCTCGTAGATGAAGTGGCCCCAGTTGAATACGTTTACTACACCGCCGGTAGTTTCGGCCGGAGGCTGAGTGGTCGCGCCGTTGTCATCGGCAGGAACGCAGGCGGCCACAACCGCCAGTAGAACAATTAAACATGCACCAAATAGTAATTTTTTCATTTTATATTTCTCCTTCACTTTTACGTTTAATAAGGTGCTGGTCTCTCCTATTAATAAGAAACAGCATAATCATAATGACGATAAAAATTATCGTGGAAAGCGCATTAATGCGCGGGTCTACGCCGCGGCGTGTCATGGCGAATATGCGCATAGACAAGTTCTCCGTAGCGGGGCTGGTGGTGAAGAAACTCACCATAAAGTCGTCCAAGCTAAGCGTGAATGCAAGCATTGCGCCCGTTACAACACCCGGCATTATCTGTGGCAGAATAATCTGCCAAAAGGCGCGGGTGGGGCTAGAGCCCAGGTCTAGTGCGGCTTCGTACAAGTTTGCATCCAACTGGCGCAGCTTTGGCATTACCGACAAAATGACGTATGGCACGTTAAAAATAACATGCGCAAGAAGCAGCGTGCCAAAACCAAGGCTGCCAAAACCTATAAAACGGAACACAAACATGAACAAAATCATAAGCGTGATACCGGTGATAATATCCGGCATCATAACCGGTAAGTTAGATACACCCATGATAATTTTGCGCTTGCGCCTGCCAATTTGGTCGAGCGAAATGGCGGCAAGTGTGCCTATTATCACCGACAGCAGCGTAGAAAATACCGCCACCAACAGTGTAATGCGCAGTGCGCGCATAATATCCGGGTCGTTAAACAGCCTAACGTACCAGTCTAGGGTGAAACCACCCCAGGCGTTACGGCTACTGGCCGCGTTAAACGAGAATATAACCAGTATCATTATTGGGGCATACATGAAAAAGAGAATCAACCCAAGATACGCTTTCTTCAGTGCCGTCATAACTTAACGCCCCCTTCCACATCCGATGAAGGCTTCGCTGCTCTTTTAAACAAGCGTTTCAAACCTGTGCCTTCATCTTCTTTGCGTCTATCAAAAAAGGATAGGATAGCCATCGAGATAAACATCATCACAACCAGCAGCAGCGCAACAGCAGCGCCAAAGTGGCGGTTGCCAACGGTCATAAATTGCTGCTGAATCAAGTTGCCAAGCATAAAATACTGCCCGCCGCCAAGCAGGTTGGGGATAATAAACGTGGCAACGCTAGGCATAAACACCATCGTAATCCCACTTACAATGCCGGGGATGCTAAGCGGCAGCACCACGCGGGCAAACACGTTGCCCGGCCCCGCGCCAAGGTCTTGCGCGGCTTCTATCACGCGGCGGTCCATACGGGTTAAAACGGTGTAAATAGGCAGCACCATAAAGGGCAGGAAGTTGTACACCATACCCAACAGCACCGCTGTATCTGTGAACAAAATATCAATAATAGGCAGCCCCATGCGTTGCAGCAATGTGTTTATCAGCCCGTTACGCTCCAAAATAGTAAGCCAAGCGTATGTGCGCACAAGAAAGTTCATCCACATGGGGGCTATGAACATAAAGATAAGAAATGTTTTGTGCGAAAAACCCTTACTGGCCAAGATATACGCAAGCGGGTAGCCCAGCAGCAGGCAAATAGCCGTGGTATACACCGCCATCTGCACAGAATGCATGGCAACCCTTACATATAAACGCTGAAAAAACGGCTGCCCGGGCGTAATGCCCGCAAAAAGCCGCTGGATATTTGCCATCGTAAAAACAATTTCTCCATCGGGGCCAACGGCGGTTACAGCATAATAGACTACTAGCAATAGTGGCACGATAACAAATGCGATCACCCACAGCGAGTAGGGGAAGGCGAATAGCTTCCTCATGCTTGCTTCCTCATCACGTGGATAAGCTCTGGTTTAACTGTTAACCCAACAAATTCGTCTAACGTAGACTGCACGGTGCTGTGTATCTTCCATGTGAATTCGCCTGTGTTCACATGCATTTCGTAATGCACGCCGCGGAATATAACTTGCTTTACAATGCCTGTGAGTTGCCCCTTCTCCGGCGGGGTAATGCGCAAATCTTCCGGGCGGATAACAACGTCTACGGCTTCTTCCGGGCTAAAGCCTTTATCTACGCAATTGAACAAATTATTTGCAAATGTAACTTGATAGTCTGTATGTATTACGCCGTCTATGATGTTGCTTTCGCCTATAAAGTTGGCCACGAAGGCGTTTTTAGGCTCGTTGTAGATGTCTTCCGGCGTGCCAATTTGCAGGATTTTGCCCTCGTTCATAACGGCTATGGTGTCGGACATGGTTAGGGCTTCTTCTTGGTCGTGGGTAACGTAAACAAAGGTAATGCCCAAAGCTTGCTGCATGCTTTTAAGCTCTACCTGCATTTCCTTCCTTAATTTAAGGTCTAACGCGCCCAGCGGTTCGTCCAGCAGAAGCACTTGCGGCTTGTTGATAAGCGCACGCGCGATAGCCACACGCTGCTGCTGCCCGCCGGACAGGGAAGTGACGCTACGCTTCTCGAACCCATCCAGGTTTACGAGGCGCAGCATTTTTTTTACTTCCGATTCTATCGTCTGTTTATTTACTCTTTTTATCTTTAAGCCAAAGGCTATATTTTCTGCCACATCCATATGCGGGAATAGGGCGTATTTTTGAAAAACGGTATTAAGCTGCCTTTTATGAGGCGGCACCTTTAATATATTTTGCCCGTTAAATAATAAATCACCACTTGTGGGGCGCTCGAAACCACCGATAATACGCAAAGTAGTGGTCTTGCCGCAGCCGCTTGGACCAAGCAGTGTTAGGAATTCATTTTGCCTTATGTACAGGTCAACATGGTTAAGAACAGTCTCGCTGCCAAAGGATTTGGAAATGTCTTTTAGTTCAATAAGACGAGGCATAGAAACTCCCCCCTTACCTTAGATTATTTTTTATGAAAATCGCCCCTTAGGCATTTATTCATTGCTTTTTGAATGAAAACATATTTCTGGGGTGTTGTCAAATGTTATGTATAAAAATTTTTGTAGGGTCTATTAATGTGGTATAATTTTGTTAGAGGTGAGAATATGTTAACGCATGAAAAAATTTGTTCGGCTGTTGCTAAGGCGGCGGAAAATCATCCAATAAAGAGAGTGTCGTACTTTGGCTCATTTGCAGAAGGGCGAGCCACAGAGGATAGCGATTTGGACTTGTTGATAGAATTTTACAAGCCGAGAATCTCGTTATTTGTGTTGTCTGCGATAAAGTTAGAGTTAGAAGATATGTTAAACATATCGGTTGATGTTATTCATGCGCCAGCTCCGAAAGATTCGCTGATAGAGCCGAAGGAAGTGGTGTTGGCTTATGAATAAGAGAGATAGCATATTACTAAAGAAGATTCTTGCCGAAGCTCATATAATTGCCGACCTGATACAGGATTATAGTTGTGAATCTTTTGTGACCGATGAAAGAACCAAAAGGGCAGTTTGTATGACCTTAATTAATATCGGTGAATTGGTTAAATTGTTATCAAATGAATTTAAGCATGATAATCCGCATATTCCATGGCGGTCTATTGCTGGGCTAAGAGATGTTACTGCTCATGGTTATATGACGTTAAGAATGGAAGATATTTGGGAAACGGTAAGTGTGGATTTAGTGAAGCTGTACGAGCAAATAAATGAATACTTGTAAAACACCCCATCACGAAACCTCGCACAACTGCCTTAACCGCTGCACATCATCCCAGCGGGTGCTGGTGTACACTCTATGTACAACCGAAACAAAACGCTGTGGCACATCCCAAGCCTCTGCTTGTTCCCATTCGTCTATTTTGCCTGCCAAAATTGTGTTTTTGTATAACTCGAATGGTACCAGATGCAACACGGTGTACTTGTTTGCGCGGTAGTCCATTCGCATGCATTCGACTTCGTGCATGCCTTCTTTATAGAAGCTGCCGGTTTCGCAATGTGCAATTTCGTGCACAAAGGCGTAGCGGCGCTCTGTTTCTGTACTGTATGCCGATTCATCTATAAAAATTGCCATTGTGGTGCCTAAACGCAGTGCTTTTGCAGAAAATCTTGCCCCAGGGCGTTCTTGTAACAGGAGAATGTCCTTTTTTTCTGCTGAAATTATCGTTCCTTCGTATGGTGTATACATTTGTGTCCCTTCCTTTTACTGCTTATCTTCGCGCAGGCGTTTGAGTTCTAACATGCGCTGGGCTGCTCGATTAAGTTCTGCACGGTCTTCGTCATCCAATGCTTTGTAACCTTCTAGGAACGCAAATTCTAGCCCCTCCATGAGCGAGACTTGCGTGTCCGTTAACTTTCCGGTTAAAAGGTAATCGGTTGTGGTTTCTAAATAGTTTGCAATTTTGATAATAGCGTCGGAAGAGGGCTTTGATTGCCCTTTTTTCCATATCGAGAAGGCACTGTTTGGCAACTGTAAATCGGTTGCCATTTTGTTTGCAGAGATATTTTTTTCGTCTAATAGCTTAACTATTCTGTCGATTGTTTCCACGTTTTCACCTTCCTTCACTTGAAGAAGCGAGGCTTGCTATAGTTTTATAGAAAAATAGTCTTGCATTCTATAATATTATAGAGTATGCTCTTATACATGGATTTTTACACGGCGAAGTTTGTGAAAAAATCCTTGGATTTTTACACGGCGAAGTTTGTGAAAAAATCCATAACCCTCCTCTGCCGAAAATCCAACACGAAAGGTTATGCATAAAATTATACATTCTGCATAACTGCCATGTCAAGGAGAATCCAAGAACAAAACAAAAAATCTTCTACAAAATTATAGAAAGGAGCATGACGAATGGCAAACAAAGTAGAGCGCCCTGCATGGGGTGCAGACGCCACCGGGCGCATTTTCAAAATGGATTACAAGAAAACAGAATTTGCAAAGCTGCTGGGCGTTAATTACACCGAGTTTTGCAACGTGTTGTTAGGGCACCGTGTGAACCCAAAATTGCAAGAAAAGATACTTGCGAAGTTAGATGAATTGGAAGGAGCAAACTAAATGTGCAACTACGAATTGTGTAAAAAATCATGGCTTTTTGTACAAGTTTCGCCATGTAAAAATCCATGGCTTGTGTTTATTGCAACGTGTTGGGCATTTACGCCTTTGGTGTTTAGTTATGCCCGGCTGGAACGCGAGCTGTTGGGATTGGATGTAGGTGTGGGTGGGGAACTGTTTTTTCCGCTGTTGCCGCTATTGATTTATCTTATCGCGCGGACTGTTTCAATATAGAAGCGTACTCATCGGCAGACTTGGCTAAATGTGGGGGTGTATCGCTATACAGAGGCCTCGGACTTTGAAATTCTTATGATAGCCTACGCACTGGATGAAAAAGTGAAGCAGAGGCAATTCCGCCGGCTGCTCAGCCTGCTGGTGCAGTACCAGATGGGCGCACATCCCGGCACACAAGCGGGGCAGAGCACCTTCGACAAAAAAACAAAATAATGTCGAAACCCCGGAAGGCAGTATTTACCCCGCCTCGCAAGCTTTCACCCAAAAAAACAAAACTGAAACCGTGGCAACCGATACCACATGGTACGCAAATCTACCATAGACCGCAAAGGCAGCATAGAAAAAAACTTTAGAAAATTTGATAACAATCCTAAAAAATGCCCCTTTTCTGCAGAACATAGTCTTCAACGAGCTAAGCGATAGCTTGGAGAAAACAAGCAAAGTGCCGTGGAAGAATTCCTCGAAATGGTGGCGAGACGCCGACGACAGGTCGTATCACCCGATTAAAAATTACTTCAACTCCTTGCCCAAGTGGGACGGTGTACCACGTGCCGAAGCGTTGTTCATCAAATACCTGGGGGTAGAAGACAACGCATACGTGCAGGCAGTAACTCGCAAATGGCTGTGTGCCGCCATTTCAAGAATAAAAGAACCGGGCTGCAAGTTTGACTGCATTCCGGTTATACGCGGGGCACAAGGCATTGGCAAAAGTATGCTTATTGCAAGGCTGGGCATGGCCTGGTTTAGCGATTCTTTGCAGCTTTTAGACATTCGCACGGTAAAAGATGCCACCGAAAAACTGCAAGGCGCGTGGATAATCGAAATAGGGGAGTTAACGGGCTTAAAAAGGCCGATGTAGAAACGTTGCGCAGCCTCATAAGCCGGCAGGACGACAAATACCGTGCCGCCTACGGGCAGCGGGTTACGCCGCATCCCAGGCAATGCGTGTTCATAGGCACCACCAATGCCGACAGCGGATACTTGCGCGACGCCGCGGGTAACCGCCGCTTTTGGCCAATAACCGCAACGGGCAGTGCTACTTGTAAACCCTGGGAACTTTCGCAGCACGAAGTAAACCAAATTTGGGCAGAAGCCCTTATGTTGCAAAAGGCGGACGAAAACCTGTATATCGACGCTTCGGATATTCTAGCCCACGCAGAAAAAGAGCAGCGCGCCGCAATGGAAACAGACGAGCGCGAAGGCATTGTAGTCGAATATCTAAACACCTTGCTGCCCGAAAACTGGGCAAACATGAAACTATACGACCGCCAAGAATGGCTACGGGATACAAAATTGCTGGGCACTGTACCGCGCAAAACCGTTTGTCCGCAAGAAATATGGGCAGAATGTTTCCGCAAGTTCCCGGCAGATTTAACATATAAAGATTCTATGGCTATAAACCAAATTCTGGCCAAGTTGGAAGGCTGGAAACGCTCTGATAATCCAACTAGGTTTCCTCTGTATGGATTGTGTAGGGGGTATGAAAAGCTGTTACATTCAATGTAACAGATGTAACAGATTTCGAGGGTGCTTTGCGGCAAGTTTTATGAATGTAACAAAGATGTAACACCAAATGTAACAGCCTGTAGAGCGGGCTAGACCCGATTGTTACATTGTTACATCTATACTAAAGGGTAAATGTGATTTAGAGAGAAAAAGGGTAAAGGTAACGCCTAATCGCAACATGCGCTAATACGCGTACGCAAGATGTAACAAAGTAACAAGCCAACGGAGGTAAACAAAATGAGAGACTATCAAGCCACAAAAAATAACCCATACCTTTTACCTGATACATTGTACCGGCGTATAATCATGCTGGTACGCGACTACGAGCGACTAAAAGAACAGTACCACGACATATTGTACGAATCGCCACCGCCACCCGACGGCATGCCCCGCGGCATGCGAAAAACCGACCAGGTGGAACGTAAAGCTTTGCGCCGGGCGGTAATATCTACCGAGTTGCAAGCGGTGGAGCAAGCACTGGTGGTTGTGCCGGATGAGTACCGCCGCGGTATTTGGGAGAATATCGCCTACGAGATACGGTACCCAGATTTTACCGGGGTACGCACATACCAACGGTGGAAACAGCGGTTTTTGTATTGTATTGCTTATAATTTAAATTTGATTTGAAGATAGAGCAAAACATGGCGCCCCAGGGAAAAAAACATGTGTTAATATGTCACCATCAAAATAAAACAGCAACCGGACAAAAACACGGCTGCTGTTTTTTTATTGGTATTGGCGAGGAAAAAACCCATAAAGAAGTTTTGCAAATTTACGCAAACTAAAATCTGCGTGTAAGAGGGCTTGCAAAACTTCTTCATGGAGTAGGTATTTTCCACGTGAAACAACAATATGGCTAGGAGGTGAATCTATGAGCAATGTCATCCTAACCCTTGAAAACGGCGATATCACCATAAACAACTTCACCACAATGGACATAAGCCGCAGGGGCAGTAACACAGACATAAACATAACAAACAGCAACGGCAACCTCGACTTTAACGACCTGTTCTCACAAATAGTAGAGCAGCAAGGCGAAAGCAAGACACTTTCTGTAACAGTTGAGACCGAGAGCAGCAGTGCAAAGTTTAGTAACATGACAGTAAATTACAACTTCACAAACAGTAATACGGAGCTTTTGCATTTTAGCAATAGAACGGAGGGCGAGGCGGTGATTACATGACCCTGCAAGAGTTAGAAACTATACTAAACACAGCTGCAATACCCGTGGCGCATTACCAAACTGCAACAACAACTTACCCCCACATCGTATACCAAGAAATATCTACAACCGCCATTTGGGCAAGCAGTAACGCTTTCAAGGAACAAATAAGCGTAGAAGTATCGCATTTTACAAAAGAACCTTTCGACCCAAGTTTAGCGCAGCTAAAAGCTGTTCTCCATAAAAACAAACTCGGGTTTACAATTTCACATTCTTTTAACCCAGAAAATAAGGTTATATTGAATCAATTTAGCCTTAATATTTAACTGCAAAAGCAGTAGAAAAGGAGACAACAATGAACAACTCAAGAATCGAGACAGTAAAACCAACCTTTGAAGTATCTGTAGGCGCAGCGTTCTTTTGCGTCATAAAAAACAGAACACCAACGGACATTGTGTACCAAAACAAAATCATCCGCAGCGATGTTATTCGCGAACTGGGGCTAACCCCTACGGTAGCAGAGCAGGAAATTTGGGCAAGCGGTACACTTTTCGAGTATGTAAGCCAAGTAACAGGCGGCAACATATCTCTTAACGCAGTAGCACTGGACAAAAACTTACTAACAGAACTGTCCGGTGCAACACAAACAGACGGCTTTGTATTCAACCGCGCAACCGACTTAGAAAAAGAATTTGCATTCGGCTATTGGGGCGAAAACAGAGACGGCACAATGGTGTTTTATTGGCACCCAGTATGTAAACTTGTACCTGGCGAAGACAACAAAACGTCCAGAACAAATGACCCGTCTGACCCACAAAAGAATTATAACATTAAGATTATACCTTTTGGCAGCGGTGCAGAAAGTGGCCTATGGCGCGTTATGTACGACCAAGGTAAAGACATTGCAGCGGGCAACACACCGCTTAGCATCGAAGAATTCTTTGGCAACGTAATTTACAAAGAAGACCAAATATAAGCTGCCGCCCCGTTAGGGAGGTGGCTTTTTTGTAGTGCATCGCCATTCCGTCTTGCATAGGGGTATCTGCCTTGCGCTAGTACCGTGCGCCCACCCAGTTTTGTACAAGCGGCGGACAAGCCGCCACGTTTGCACAAAACTGTGCGGACACCCGGCAATCGCTCAAGGCAGATACCCCTATGCAAGACGGGGCTAGTGCAAATCTGAAAAAGCCACCTCTCTAACAGGGCAGCCACTTATATCATGAAGAGAGGGTAGGGTATGAGGGAAACATTTCGCTATGCCGCCGTTAAGTAGCTCTCTAAAGCTTTCACCCAAAAAAACAAAACCCTCAGCAATCCACAAGGAGAGAACCAACATGAAATTTGAAAAAAACAGACTAGACCCGCTATTCGTAGAAATAGGCGGCGTAGAGTACCCTATAAGATTCCCAGTCCGGGGCATGGCAGAGGTGGAAGACCTTTTTAAGGAGAACTTCTACAGTGTTATTGCCCGGCTTAGCGAACAAAAAATATCCGGCGAAGAAATAACAAAACTACTATATGTAATGCTTAAATGCGGCGGCGTAGAGCTAGAGCTAGAAGACCTGCAAGATGTAGATTTTAACTTCGAGATAATAGGCAAAATTATGGAATTGCTAGGCCGCACAAACAAAGTAGTGTCTAAACTGCAAGACCATAAGCAGGGTGACAAAAAAAAGCCGAAGACAGCCTAGCTGCGGAGTTCGACTGGTTTTGGCACATACATTTTGCCACTACTAAGCTAGGCTGGACATACGAGCAATTTATGGACAGTACATTTTATTTTTATTACGGCAATGCTGAACAATGGCTACTAGCCAACGGTGCAAAACAGCAGCATGCAGAGCGCGAAAATGAACCCATAAAGGTTAAATACTTTGACGATTTGCCTAAGGGGTTTTGGTGATACGCCTCCATATGGATCCTTGTACAATGTATGCGACGCAAATGAGTGTTGCAATCTGCCTTTCCAGACACCAGTAATAGATATAAAATAACCCCCATTATCCACGCTTGAGGCATGACCAATAGGGGTATGGAAATGTATTCAAATGGTGTATGTAGCTTATTTACCGCGTACTCAAACCCAAACCTTCTGCTATTGTGTTGCGGCGTTCTAAAACAGTATCCCAATTTGCATCGTTATTCTGCTCTACGGGATCGTAAATGACCATCATAAGAGATGTGTGCAACAATGATATATGGCCGTCTATGATTCCATTCGCAGGATGTCCATCGCGATCAATGTCGGCAAGATTATCAACTCTGTTAGACGCAACATTTGCACTTATAATGCCATCCAAAAAATCATCTGCGATATTTAGAGCTTGGGTGGCAATGTCTCTGTTTTGCGCACTAGCATTTGCATATAGACTATTGCTTGTGCAAGACGTGAAAACAACCATTAAAGCGATAAGCAATGCAACACCAGTTAACTTGTTTTTCATACAAAACACTCCTTTATCGTGCGCTCAAACCCAAACCTTCTGCTATTCTATTGCGACGTTCCAAGACAGTGTCCCAATTCTCATTTGTATCGGAGATTGATGAATTCAACAAAGCGGAACGCAGTAGCAATATATCTGTGGCTATTGAGCCATTTGCACGATCTCCATCACGATCAATGTCTGCAAGAGCATCAACTCTGTTGTACGCATCGCGTGCACTTACCTCACTATCTAAAAACTCGTCTGTGATATTTAGGGCTTGTGTTGCAATATTTCTATTGCGTTCGCTAGCATTTGCATACCTGCTACTTGTGCAAGCGGCAAAAATCATTACTACAGTAATAAATAATGCTACCCCAACAATACAAGTTGTTAACTTGTTTTTCATATGAAACACTCCTTAAAATTTATATTTTATTTTTATGATGATAACACCTAAGTATTTTTTATGCAATATTCGCCTTAGGGCGTTAGGTGTAGTCACAACTATATAAGCACTCGTACAGAGATGTTACACAATGGCTTTTAGTCAAAAGAGATGAGGTGAAAAATGATAAATTTCAACGAATACGACAGAGCCGCAGCAGAGCTCAAACGCACCCTAGAAGGGCTAGAGGTAGTACAGCGCAATTTGCAACGTACATTTCAAGACACCAGCAGGACAACGGACACAATAAGAGACTCTTTTTCCGCTATAATTAGCAAAGTAGATAGCTTCAATAAAGTTTTCAAAACTATAAAAGACGGGAAAGAGAATTTTAAAAGCCTAAAAAATGCTATAAACACTGGGGTAGGGCATTTTAACAACCTAAAAACAGCCATAGCCGCTGCCGGGGGCGCAAAAACATTTGTTATTACAAAATTTGGGACACTAAAAGCTGGGATTACTGCCTTTGCGGCAAAAATGCCTGCTGCCATTAAGGGGCAGTTAGGCCTAAACGCCGCAATGAAAGCCAACCCAATTGGTTTGAAAATAGCTGCTGTTGCAGCACTTATAGCCGGCATAACCGCTCTGGTTACATGGTTTAACCGCAACAATGCCGCAATTAGAGAGCAAACCCAAGCAAGCCGAGAATGGCTTGATCGTCAGCGTGAAATGGCACAAGCAGCAGCCGACCGTGTAGCTATGTTTCAAGAGGAAATACGCAACATCGAAAACACTGCCAAACATTATCGCAATTTAGTTGCAGAGCTAGAACAGCTTTTATCACAGACAGTGCTCACTACCGGGGAAATTGCGCGGATGCACCACATTATTAATATACTCAATAGTGGTGTAGACGGGCTTACACTTGCTTTTGATGAACAAACGGGCGCATTGAATATGACTATGGATGCCATTGATAAATATTTATCCATAGCAGAAAGGCAAGCATTATTAGATGCAGATTTGGAGAAGCGCAATCGCTTGCAGCAAGATGCTATTGAGCTGTCAATAGAACTAGCACAAGCCGCGGAGCGCGTTGAATATCAGGAAAAAAGGTATAACGAGACCCGTAGTGCGGGCGTACTCGTCAGAAATGCAGCTAGTGATGCCTTGGAATACGAGAGAGCTGCCTTTGAAGAAGCTACCAGAGCTATGGAAAATAACCAAGCAATGCAAGAAGCACTAACCGACACAATAAACTACCACGCCGAAGCCATACAATACATGACGCAAGCTCAAGAAGAAGCCGCAGCCGCCGTTTCATACACAACAGAAGAAATAGAAGAACAAGCCGCTCGCCTAGCAGAATGGGAACGTGCCCAAACCCAAGCCATCTCCAAAATAGAGCGCGCATTTGAAAGCTACAAGCGCATAGCCTCTAACGCATTTAGTCAAGTTTCCGAAAGTGCCGCACTCTCCGCGCGGGAAATGACTGCAAACCTAGAACACAACACACAAGCTGTTGAAGCGTGGAGCAAAAACCTCGCCGAGCTAACCGAACGTGGCGTAGACGAAGGCCTAATCGAACAACTACGCCGGGCGGGCGTAGAAGGCGCAGCAACAGTACGTGCCCTAGTAGAAGCCTGTGACGACGAACTAGACGCACTAAACGAAGCCTTCGCCGACAGCACCCGCGTAGCAGTAGAAAGTATGCAACGCGAGCTAGACCCAAGCGGTGCGGCGCAATCCGCCGAAGAGCTAATAGACAATGTAGCCGCCACCATCCTAGAAAACAGCGGCATGGAAGACGCGTTAATCACAACTGTAACAAACGCATTCAACGCTATGGGCAGAGAAATCGACCAACTAGGCTTCGACAATCACGGTGCAGATTGTATCGATGGTTTTGTAAGTGGCATCTACGACAAGCTAAGCGACGTAGACGAAGCCGCCGCAGGCATGGCAGTAACTTACATGAACGGCATACGGCGCGAACTCGGAATAAATTCCCCAAGCAAAGAAACCCACAAAGTAGGCGTATCTTCCGGCGAGGGACTAATAAGGGGTACCAAAGCCATACAGCCACGCGTTGCAGAAACCGCAAGAACCCTAGCCCGCGCATTTGTAAACGGCATAGCCGATACCATCAACCGCAACTTCGAAGTAGACAACGCCATACGCCGCCAAGTAGAAGACATGCGCCGCACAGCCGATATGGCAGTTATGGGCGCAAACTTCGACAGCATAGGCTTTGACATTGTAAACGGAGTAGCCCGTGGCATAATGAATGGCGGCGGAATAGTAGCCAGTGCCGCATCCAACATGATAAACAACGCACTTGCCGCCATGCGCGCAGCCGCAGCAATCAATTCACCATCCCGGAAAGCCATGCAAATAGCCGACCACATAGGCGACGGCTTAATTATTCGCATGAAAGCCAAGGGGCAAGAACTTGCGGATGTATGCAAACGCATTACAAGCGACGTAATGGACAAACTTCACATAGACCCCGGCAAACTAATCGGGGATACAAAAGATGTCTTACGGTCCATACACGCGTTGGAAAGCAACATTCGCTACACAACAAACCCACTTAATGCGGACACTATAAGTTCACAACACAGCCACACCCCGCCTCAAATAACAATAACCGGCAACCAATTCCACGTGCGCGAAGAAGGCGACATAAACAAAGTAGCCAAGCAGGTTATGACACTAATACAAGACGGCATAGACCAACAGAACTGGAGCGGAGGTGTAACTTTTGCATGATAGGATTCTTTTTTGCAAACAGGCATAGCACAAGTTTTTGGCTAGCTATGGAAAATGCTCATCGCCCACTACTGCCGGCTGCCAACAGTAACGAATACACAATAACAGGCAGGCACGGCACCGTAGACTTTGGCGGTGAGACATACCAAAAACGGTACATTACCGTAGATATATGCTTTATCAGTAACAACGTGCGAGACCTACAAGCCCTTGCCCGCGATATTGCCTTTTGGCTAAGCGGCAGGGGTATTTTATATTTCGACGACGAGCCGGACAAAGCCTACGACGCAGTAGTGCACCAAGCGGTAGACACCGCACAGATAATACGTACAAAACGGGCAAGCGTGGTATTTGAATGCCAGCCGTTTGCCAAAACCCGCAACTTTTTGCAAAGCATTAACGCAGGGCTAACCAGTGGCGACATGGTATCAGTAACAAGCCAAGGCACACAGCGCACACCCTGCATTGTAATTTTAAGGAACACCGGCACCACAAATATCACAAATTTATCTATTACCAGGAGGGCACAAAACACATGAGTACAGTAAGCACATGGTTGGCAGGCAGAATGCTTGACCACTTTTTCAGGAACACAGCAACAGCGCCAAGCGCACAGTTATTTTTAAGACTTTACATCTCCGACCCTACAATGCAAGACACAGGCACAGAGGTGCAGGGCGGCGGATATGTACCGCAGCAAATCTCTTTTACCGCACCCACAGTGGTAGACGGTAACATCGAGATAGCAAACACCGCAGAAATACGCTTCCCCGTAGCTACAGCAGACTGGGGCAATATTTCGCACTTTACTATTCACACAGCAGCAACCGGTGGCAACATGCTAGCCTTTGCAGCAGTAGACATACCAAAGCTAATCGAAACAGGCGACGAAGCCAAAGCTCTTCCCGAACATGTAAAAATAAGAATAGTAGGCAACACACCAGTAGCAAGCGGGACACTCGCTTAATTAAAGAGAAGGGGCGGCAACATGTTCAATAGACAAAAATATAATAGAGGCAGGTTTAACCGCCCCTTAACAGATGCTGTAGCCGTACCGCTTAGCGGCACCATAACAATTGGAATGCAAACAGCAGGCGGGCGGCTTAACGCTGCACTAAACCTAAGGGGCAATACAGACGTTCGATTTAGAGTTGCGTCGCCTACTTTCTATGCAGGAAGTATAAAAATTGAGCCTGAGGTTAGTGGGCACATTAACCGCACCGTTACTCTAAGTGGAGTTATTTCACTAGCCACAGAAGCAAGCGGGCAGGTTAACCGCACAGTTTTTGTTGGCGGCATAGTTTCAACGGAAACAGCCGTAACCGGCACTATGCAACGTGTAGCATCGTATAGCGGTACTTCATCTATTGGCATAAACGCGAATGGGCGAGTAAATCGTGCAACCACGGTTAAAGGCACAGCAACCTTAATGCCTGATATAAATGGGCAAGTTAACAGGTCAACGCCTCTTAGCGGCATTGTTGATATATCACATGCACTAAACGGCAAACTTGGGCGCGAGCGAAACCTGGAAGGCAATGTATCAATAAATGTTGCTGCAATAATGCCTTATGGCTTTAGCACATTCAGATACGAGACGCTAAGCCTCACCACTCCAGGCTTTATTTTCCGTCCCGGCGATGAAATGGTTATCGACACGGATAACATGACGGTAGAAATAAACGGACAAAATGCAATGCGCTGGTTGGATAGGGAAAGCGAATTCTTCCTATTTAACCCGGGTATAAACGAAATAACAGTAGACACACAGGCACCAAACAGCAGATTTGATATGCGTGCACTGTGGAAAGACGCTTGGCTATAGGAGGTAAAAAGGGTGAGCAACGCAAACACACCAAGGGTGTATAACCAAAACATGGAGCGGCTTGCAAACTTGGAAAATGCCATACAAGTAGGCTACAAGCAAGTATACAACGGGCTTTGGACGGCACAATTTACACTACCGGCAGACGACCCAAAAAATAAACATTGCCAGCAATTTAACTATGTAGAAATATATGACGGCGGCCAACGTGTGGAACTTTTCCGCATAATAAAAAGCCGCCTAACACGCGGGCAGCAGGGTTTTAGGGAATATAAATGCGAGCACGTCATCACAACTTTGCTTGATGACGTGCTTTTTAAATTCCATCAAATTGGTAACATAGGCGTCTTCACGGAGGATGTTATCAACGATATTTTAGCCCGGCAAACCGTAACGCGTTGGCGGCTGGGCACTTGCGAGTTTAGGCACCAATTTTTATACAAATGGGAAAGCGACAATCTTTTGGCGGCTTTATTCTCCATACCCCGTCCCTTTGCGGAGGAATGGCATTTCACTTACGACACCACAAGCTACCCGTGGACTATCAACCTAGTTAAGGCAGAAACACAAATAGGTTGCGAATTGCGTCGCAGAAAAAACATGCAGGGCGTTACCAAAGAAGAGGATTCTAAAAACCTTGTCACGCGCCTGTACCCCCTAGGTTATGGCGAAGGGGACAACCAACTAACAATACGGGACGTAAACAACGGTGTGCCATACTTAGATGCAGACACAATATCCAAGTGGGGGCTAAAGTCCGCCATATGGACAGACCGCCGTCTGGAAGACCCCGCAAGCATGAAAGCCACGGCAGAGACTATACTGGAACAACTAAAAAACCCTTATATAAGCTACACGGTAGAATCCATCGACCTGTTTAAAAGAACAAAACAGGACTTCGACAGGTTTATCGAGGGCAAAATGGTGCGGGTTATAGACCGACAAGACAACATAGATATAGACACCCGCATTATGGAAATTGACAAGCCGGACGTTACAAAAGCAGATGTGCAGGTAGTAATTGCAAACAAAGACAGAAACGTCGCAGGCAGCATAGCCGCGCTACAAGACCGCGCAAGGATAAACGAAACCTACGCCCAAGGCGCAGAAACGCAAATACCAATGACGTTTATCGACAACGCAGAACCGGATTTCCCAGCTGTGTTTGAATTTTTCTTGCCAGCTAGCATGGTTAATATTAACGAGGCACGGTTACGTATACAGCTGTTGCCGTTTAGGGCATTCTCACGCGCGATACAGGGTGGGGGCGGCACAACGCAAACATCCACCAGCGGCGGCGGTACTACGGCATCTACTACCAATGGCGGCGGGGTTACGCCGTCTACAACTTGGGGCGGTTGGGCTGTAGAAACTACTACTTGGCATGGGCAACAGTCTCCTACAACATCAACAGAAAGTGTGCGAACGCCAACTAAATCTACTAGCGGAAGCATATTTCGCTCGACAACACCGGATAACACTGGGGCGCAGTGGTCGTTGATGCAAGCTCCATGGCCTGCGCTAACAACATCTGACGGAACTCCATCGCACAACCACGGACTTTTCCCACACAGGCATGATCATGCGCATACGATAGACGTAGCAGGGCATTCGCATACCGTTACAATACAAGGTCACGGGCATAATGTCACAATACCCGGCCACAGCCATAACGTTACAATACCCGGGCACGACCACTTTGTAACTATACCGGCGCACCAACACAACGTAACCATAGCAGCACACCAGCACAACATAACAATACCTAACCACACGCATAACATCGAATTCGGCATCTTCACAGGTACAAGAGCAGATAGCGTTAGCATACGGGTAGACGACACCACGGTACCTATAACCGGCGGGCTAGACAACATAGATATAATCCCATTTTTGCGCCGGGACAGTAGCGGCCGCATAGTACGCAACGCATGGCACAGGCTAGAAATCGTACCAAACCGCTTAACACGAATAAGCGCATCAATATTTTTAACTATTTTCACTAACTCCCGAGGAGGCGAGAATTTATAATGAAACCAATGTACAAAGCACAGGTTAACAGCCCAGAGACATTTTTAATGGAAGATATAACCGTAAGTACAACAGATATAACAGTGCAAGACGGGGGCATTCTGCCGGACGCACCAACCTTATTGGTTATCGGTGGCGGCGCACTCAATGCCGAGACCGTCAAGCTGGTTGGCAAACAAGGCAACACCTTAACTATAGAACGCGGATTTGAGGGCGAAGCGCAGCCTTGGGAAGCGGGGGTGTCAATTGCAAGAAACTTCACTGCCTATGACCACGATGCTACTATTGATAATATAGAAACACTTGCATCAGAAAACGAAAGTATTGGCACACGAATAACGAGCACCCAGAGCAGTGTTTCGTCACTAAGTAATTTGCTATTCCCTCATATATCTAATAGAGACAATCCACACAATGTAACCGCCGCGCAGGTGGGGCTTGGTAATGTGGATAACACCAGCGATGCGGACAAGCCTGTAAGTTGGGCGCAAAATGCAATGTTCAGCTCATTTAGCAATACTTTAATGCAACACATAATGCACAGAGACAACCCGCATAATGTAACTACCACACAGTTGGGACACATTAGAGAGTTAGTTACACCCACCATGAACCCAAACTGGAGCCTCAATACACCGCAAGGCGCACAAGTATTCGCTGTTGGGGATATTGTAATAATGCAAGGACCAATAATGCGATCATCTTCAATGCTTTCAGGGGGAATAGTGACAGGGAGCGTATTATTTACAATACCTCAAGGTTTTAGACCGGTTGGCGGCATGACATCTACGTTTCCTGCATTTATTCGCATTACTTCTGGAGGAGGTAGCCATCAGAACGGCTCATTAATCAGTGCGATGTTATCTGCTTTGCCCTCTGGGGACGTTATAATATCTAACATGAATAACTCGCCTGCAATAACGGGAGGTAATCCACAAATCGAATTCAACATAACATTTCGCCGCAGATAGCTTATTGTAGCAATAAAATAACCCCTATTAACTAAGCTCAAAGCATGGTCAATAGGGGTTATAAAAATGTTTAGGATTGTTTCACAAACAAAGCCTCACCATTAGTGCCCAGCCCAACACCCTGTGAAACAACGTAAAGCAATGCAAACGGGTACCGAATAATCGCACTTCTCTTTGAATTAAGCATGTGGAATGCTTTATAATCGTCAACTTTCCTGTAACTAAATAAGTTCAACCCGCTTTTTTCGCCCAACATCTCTAAGGATTTTTTTGTAAACCCAAATGTGGTAGGGTTGCTCATACGGCGCAATGTAATGTGGGTTCCGGCCTTTCATTTTAGCAACAATATTCATGAGAAAATTGTGCATGGAGTATTCGTTTGGTGACACACTGTATAAAACGCCACCGGGGCAAAGTAGGTTGGACAGCTTTTTTGCGTATTCAACAGGATTTGGAGCGTGTTCCAATACCGAATCTGCAAAAATAAATGAATATTTCTCGGTTTCGTCCAACGCTAAAATGTCACATGTTTCAACTTTAAAGCCAGGAGTCATACGCAATTTTTCTGCAAATTTACTGCCGGGTTCTTGCACCGTAACATCCCATCCATTTGAATTAAGAAATTTGCCCATAAATGCATATTCGCCAGCTCCAATTTCAAGCATTTTCTTCGGCTTCGATTTTATATGCGCAGCTACCTTGTCAAACCGTTTGCGCGGGTTAACATTCTCGCGAATATTAAACCATTTTTTCTGTTCGTCCGACCCAAAAAGAGTGAAATAATCTTCGGTATATAATTTTTCAAAATCATCAGCATCCCAGTGGGGCATGGGGTTTACATATATAAGCTTGCATTTTTTGCAAGCGACTATTGCGCTACCGTCGGGAATAAATACAGGTGAATTTTTATCTTTTATTTCGCCTATAACGCGGTGCTTGTTATGTTCGCACACCGGGCATTTGTCTTTTATGTAAGTTGCCATTTGGTATCGCTCCTATTTATGGGTTTTTGTAGGTTTTAAATATAGCATACACATGTCTTCCATACAACAATGCGAATACAAAAGAAAGGCCACATCAACATGATTATTATCCTATTTGTACTTCTTTTCATTTTCCCAAGCGGTGCAGTGTACGAAACTGCCGAATTGTGCGAGCCTGCCGTGGTGTACGCAACAGAAGTTCTACCTTTCACCCTAGAAGAACTAGACATCCTATACCGTATAGCCTGGGCAGAAGCCCGCGGCGAGGACGACAAGGGCATCACCTTGGTAATAAACGTCATCCTAAACAGGGTAGACGACCCAGCTTTCCCGGACACAATACGCGACGTGGTATTCCAGCCGCGGCAGTTTACACCGGTAGCTAACGGCAGTTTCGACCGCGCAACGCCGTGCGACAGAATAAAAGAAGCAGTACATAAAGCCCTACGAGGATACAATGATTCTCGTGGGACTTTATTTTTTAACGCCGTAAGTTTGCGGCATACAAGCTGGGCAGCCCGCAACCGGGAATATCTTTTCACCCACGGTGGGCACAGCTTTTACAGATAAGGGGTGTACCTATGCGTGAATTTTTCACAAAATCAGGGCTTTGCGCGCTGTTCACTTACGGCGCACATTACCTTAATGCCTACGGAATCCTACTGTGGATTCTTTTTATTTTTTCCGTACTGGATTTAGTGTCTGGCATGGTGGCGGCCGCAAAAAAGTCGGAAATAAATAAAGAAAAGGCACGCTGGGGAGCTGTCAAAAAAGTAGGCTATTTCGCTTTGGTTGGCGTGGCTTTTCTTATAGATTTGGTGGTTTATTACGTTGGCACACATTTTGGTTGGCATATTGCTTTTCATCCGTTTAGTGTGCTGTCGCTAGGGTATTTGATAGCTACCGAAGCCGTTTCAATTTTAGATAATTTAGCCGAATGCGGCGTAGAAGTACCGCTACTAAGCCGGTACATAAGGAGTTTTAAAAACAAAATCAGCAGTAAAGGTGAGATTAAACATGGAGAATAAAAATTTGTCAAAATGCAACGCGTTACCACTTATTGATAACGTCGAAGACATGACGCCGGAATGCAAAGCGGAGCTTTCTAACGGCTGTGAGGAGCATGAAAATGTCTGATTGGTTAAAAGGCATCACGAATAGCTTATTGGCTGTATTAACGCGGTTATCGCCGCACAAAAACTCGCCGCGCAACCAACCTATATCTAAGATTACAGTGCATCACACGGCGGGTAATATAAGCCTGCGTGCGCTGCTGGATTGGCTTGCGCGCGTAACAACACGGGCGAGTTATAACTACGGAATATCTTCCAAAGGTGAAATTGGCTTGATTGTGGAAGAACGTAATCGGTGCTGGGCTTCTTCCAGTGCGTGGAACGACAATCGCGCCGTTGTAATTGGCGTGGCGAATATAACCGGCGCACCCGTGTGGGCGGTAAGCGATACCGCTTTTGACGCGCTGGTAGGGCTGTGCGTGGACGTATGCGAACGCAACCCAGGTATAGTGCGGAAGGACGGCACGCCGGGGCTTTATTACGACGGTACACAGCATGGCAGTTTAACTACGCATGACATGTTTGCGAATACCAACTGCCCAGGGCCGTACTTAAAAGCACGCCTGGGCGAGCTGTGCGACCGTGTGAATGCAAGACTTGCGGGAGTGCTTGCAGCAAAAGAAGTTCCTTCGGACGTTAGTGCTGTGGGCGTAAATGTATCTATTGGCGGGCTTACGCTGCATGTGTCCGCAGAGAATATCAACGGGAGATGGATTTTAACATTACCAGATGGCCCAGAAGGGCAACCACAGCCTAACGTTTTGCTGCGTGTAGTGCTGGAGGCACTTGGGCTTAATGTCGCGTGGGATGAGGCTACGCAGACGATTGTAGCCACGCAAAAAGTATAATCATTTTAAAAATGAGACTATAGGCTGGGTGGAGCGGTTTTGGCCAAAAAAACAAAACATTCTATCTTTAATTAATGATTCAAAAAGAGCTATAGCAAAAAACTATAAAAAATAAATGCAATAAATTTAACTTTTCGGTTTACAAGTTCAAGATTATTTTCTCTTTAGTTAATAGTTAGGCAAGGTAAAATGCAGTCGGTGCTTTTGACTCTGGACAAGTTGATAGTATCGTTACGTCCGATAAACTGCAAAAATCCCTAATTAAAAAAATATATATAAGAAAGGAGACAACCAAAAATGGCACAACGTGATTTTTAATTACCTCCAATAAGATTGTAGAATAGTCATACACAAACCAAAGGGTTGGCATAGAGCCAGCCCTTTTTTGATATGGTCAATCAAAACGAAATCCATCGCTTAGTATTGTTATGGTAAACTGCTTGGTGTTTTCATTGGTTGCAGGCTTTTCATTTATAAATATATCCCATGTATGCCATCGGACTCTCCCCGAGTAAATAATCGGGGAATCCAATAAATATGTAAGGTGATGGCCGTTTATATAAATAATTGCTTGAGCGGGCGTAAATTCATAAATTCGTCTAATGCGGGTTTGAGACAGCAGGGCGTCTAACGCTTCTAAAAAGGTGTAGTATTGCGGGGTTTCCAGCTCATACAAAAATTCTATTGCATTATGCCCCACGGTAAAAGAAATGTGAATGGGCGGGCTGTTGATAAGCTGCTGCAAACTAAACTCAAGCTCACTAAACCGCCCGCTCTCCCCTTCATGGTCAGGAATACCTACTAACCAATAAATATTTTGATATGTAAAAAAATCATATTGCGCTTCATAGGCTAGGAGCTCTAACTCTTCGTTAGATAACATGGAAATATCAACTTCAATTATTTCGCTGGCTACCCAGCCATCAATTTTAGCCATCCTTATAGTGTATGGAGAAAGGGTAAAATCGGTCTCGCCATCACTTGCAATGTAAGTATCATGCTTTTCAATGGATACAAAAATATTATCTTGTTGAAATACGATACATTCGCTTGAAGCGGGAATGTTCGGGTCTAATGCTGTGTACATCCCGGCCACTCTTTCAAAGCCGCTTATATGCATTAGGGCTTTGAATTGATTAATAACATCTATAAACGTTCCATAAACATTAAAATTAGTAAATCTACTTGTGAATCTCATATAGTCTGTTTCAAATACCACCCCTCCTATTGGCCATTCCATCAAAACCCACATTCGTGGGACTGTGGGGAATTGATAAACAAACGGAAGAATGTCGGTTTCAGCGAAATGGGCTATTGGTATGGCATCAAGTTCGTCGATTTCAGTTGTTTCTTCTCCATCTGAATTAAAAGATTCATCAACTACCTCTTCTTCTAGTGAAGGGGTATTTTTATTGTCTTCCGGTATGTTCTCTTGCACTCTGTTGCAAGCGGCGAATAACAATAGCAGCAGTAATAATATAAATACCTTCATTTATAACCATATCCTTTCGGCAATTTCATCACATAACAATTGGTTGGTTTTTAAATCTTAGCAGTATTCATAATTTTGTCAATTTTTCAAGAAAAGAAATGAGGAGGTGTGTCTATGACAATCCCACTACATCAAATAGTATCAGAATTTATTGAGGCCATTGGTAAAAATGAAAGTTTTGAGATGATATTAACTAATGTTAAAAGACATTGACTTGAAATACGATTTAGCGTTAGACATGTATTTCGCGCTACTGAAAATACCTTTACACGAAGAACGATTCAAACAGGACAAATACATAGTCAACTACATTGCGAGTACAATACGCAATGCCGCATCAAAAATACGGAGGAATAACATTAAGCACCACTGTGATTCTATAGAAGATATAGAATAGCTGATGAGTTTAATATTTTCACGCTAGTATATAACGGTTATCGCAAAGCTGAAATAGCAAGAATTTTACAGGTAACACAGCTTATGCAAGGTGTTTTTGTTTTATCAGCCTTAGTTGCAGTTTTTTTTAGTAATTTTACAACTTTTCAAAATTCTTGTCCCGCGAGTTTCTGGGGCGGGGGATGGCTATTAGAACGCAATGGATATATCATTCGTTCACGAGAGCGCAAAGAAAACGGTCATTGCAAGGTATTTCGATGTTCCCTTTGTGATAGTTTTCTATCGTAAAAATTTGAACAAAACAAGAACAACCGAACATCCACCGAAAAAAACGCTGTTATCCCTGATTTGGGAAAACAGCGCTTTTTTATGCTAGGAAATTGCTCCGCAATTTCGCTGCAGCCTGTCGGGAAAAAAGCGGCAGAGCCGCTTTCTTATGCTCGTTATGCCGATTTGGGACAATTAACGCGTAAAGCTGATCACCCCTTATCCCCTGTATCGGTGGTATCTTCTTCGATATGGATCGTGGCTTCCTGCGCCGCACGTGGGATGAGCGTAATACCAAAGAGCTGCGCAAATGTGCCTTCAATCCGCGCGGGGCGGAACACGATATCCCTAGCTCCTTCGATGACCACGTCAAAGGCGTCCTCGCAAATAGCCCCCGGTTGGTCTTGCGGCAGTTCTTGTTCGTGGCGGGTGTCGTTTACATAGATGCTGTACGCACCTTTGCAATCGGGTGGGGTACGGTAGTGTACTTTTAGCGTGTATGCTTTTTTCTCGTGGGCGCGCACTTGCCAGATGATGGCCTCGTCGGTGTTTTTGAAACCATCCACCACGTCGTTGCCGCGCTTGCCGTCGCCGCGGCCTAGCTCCTGCGGCACGTGGCTGGCATCAAAGGCGCGGAGGTATTCCGTTTTTTCACCGGAGATCAGCCGCCCACCGCCTACGAGTAACTCTCCGGTAAACTCCGCTACCAGCACGGTATGGGGCGGCAGTTTGCCTGGCAGTGTAATTACAGTGTCAAAATATGTGACACGCTTGGTGATGAGCGACGTTTTTTGTCCGTTGGTCAACAGGTACACGTGGTCAAGGGGGGTGATCATACCGCCGAGTGTGATTGTGCCTTCGGCCTCTTCAAAAAGATGCAGGAACAAGCGGTTGCCTTTGCGAGTAGTTTCGCCAAATGTCTGCACCGGCAGGGGCGAACGGGTGGTGCCGTAGATGCTGTCGCCGTTTGCTTTTAGCCAATCGCCTATGCCTTGGAGTATGTCCTTATCCACTGCGTCTATCGTGCCGTGCTCGGTGGGGCCAAGGTTCATCAGTACGTTGCCGCCACGCGCCGCTACTTTGACCAATAACTGGATAAAGTGTTCGGGCGGCTTATGGCTTTTGTCCACCCTGGAATAACCGTAGGATTCGTTGGTGGTGGGGATGGTTTCCCAATAGCCTGGAGTGGGGAAAATCTCCGCCGCGCGGTCGCCGGTATTGACATAGTCGGCACAGCTGGTGAAAAGCTGATTGCGCGCCAAGCGTCCATTAACCACAATGGCCGGGTCCGCCTCGCGGATGGCTTGCAGGATACGCAGGTTTTCCGAAAAGGGCAATTTATGCGGCGTGTCAAACCAGAGCAGTGCGGGTTGGTATTTTGTTATCAATTCGAGTATCTGTGGGATGCACTTGGTGTCTACATAATATTTGGCTGTGCGCGGTACCAACTCGGGATGCTCATCAAACCACCGGCCTTTTTTGCCCTCAAACAAAAACTTATCGCCGCCGCCGTTGGTATACTCCCAATCGTTGCCGGCCGCGTCCGGGTGCTCCCAGTCAAAGGCGTGGGAGTAGTAGAAGCCAAAGGGCATGTCGTACTTATCGCAGGCGGCCTTTAGCTCCGCCATAGGGTCACGCTGAAAAGGGGTCAAGCGCATATCGTACGGATACACGTCCGAATGCCCCATATGAAAACCGTCGTGGTGCTTGACGGTAATCACAAAGTATTTCATACCCGCGTCTTTAACCGTGCGGATCCATGCATCCGCGTCAAAGTCCACCGGGTTGAATTTGTCAATGAAATGTTCTTTATAGTCGGCTTGGTTGATCTGCATGGCGCGTTGCACATGCTCCGCATAGCCGATACGGCGGCCCTTCCACTCGCCTCCGGCTAAGGCGTACACGCCCCAGTGGACAAAGCAACCAAACTTGGATTGATCCACCCATGCCATGCGCTTGGCTATTTGCGCGTGTGAGTTTTGGAACCAACCGTCCAAGGCGGCATCCATGGCTTGTTTGTCCCGGATATGCCCGGGGATAATTGTGATATCCCGTAGGATACGCAGGGATTGGGGGGAGGTGACAACGGTATCGGCCATGTCAAAAGTAGCTTCGCCCGCGTGCGCGCTAAGTACGACGGTGTTTCCTTGAAAATTTGCGTGTTCGTACAGCACGACTTGGGAACCTGTAGGCAAGGCTATCGTTGTTGGCGTGTCGGGTAACGTTGCGTAGGCTTCGCCCGTGTAATTTTCGGGGGGATGGGTCTTGAAGGTGATCTGTGCCATGTGGAAAAACTCCTTTTCTTTATTCGTCTGCATTGTACCCTTTTTTAGGGTGCGCACGTATCAGCGCACCTTGTGCCGGGACGATGACTTTGACCTCGACGTCTGTAACCGCCCATTTTGCATCGTGGGTATGCTCTTTGCCCCCCAAGGGAAAGGACGGCGGTTGTGGGCGGTGTGGAGCCGCCCAGTGTGGCCGCTGGTGCGGGTCAAAAAACAGGAATGGTTGTGGTTGGAGCGTGAGCTTATGCAACTCAAACTGCCCTCATCCTATAATAAACCACCAGCGTATCCGTTGCGTTTTCATCCAAGTACGCCTGCCCTAGCTGGGACAATTCGTACACGCCTTTTTCTACTCTTTGGTACCAGCCCATCATGTTGCTGTTAAACATCCTGCCGGTGTTCTTATCGCAGCCTAAGGCTACCAGCGCTTTGGCGGTTAGTGCGCCGTGTTTCTCTAGCAAGCATGCAATTTGCACGTTTCGTTCCCTAAAAGCTGTATTTATTTTTGTTTTAGAAGCCCCGCCCGTGGTGTCTACACTGCGTGCGAGGGCTTCTTTTTTTATTGCGCCGGCTTTTTTGTTCTGTTTATTGTCTTTGCCGGCGGGATAAATAACTATTTCTGCGAATTGCGCCGGGCTGTCTAGTGCGACGATTATCAGCCCAAGTTGTAGTTTTTTTAATAGTTTTTGAAGTTTTGCAAAATGCTTGTCCCGGGAATTCCTGGGGCGGGGGATAGCTACAAAAACCCAGTCGGTTGCCGCCAAGCGGTCCAGGGCTTGGTATATGAGCGTAAGGTTTGCAGAAAGTTTCATTTCTACAACCCATAAGGTTTCATCCTTGATGGCTGTAATGTCGCAGCCCTTTACCTCGCCACGTACGGTAAAACCTTGTGCCGTTAGCATGTTGCGGATTGGGTGGTACATGTCCGATTCTTTATATGTAGTTTTCACGTTGCCCTCCTAACGGTTACACTATATAATAGAACGGTTTCTAAGACAATGTCTGAGAGGGTGGTGCTTGTGACCGAATTGAATCCCAAGATAAAAGCAGTAGTAGAAGAAATGAACAACAGTGCCCAAAGAATCTTTGGCGATAAATTGCGCAAAGTTATTTTGTATGGGTCGTACGCTCGGGGCGATTATAACGAGTATTCGGATTTGGATATTATGGTGCTTGCGGATGTTGAAGGTGATGAGGGTAGGGGTTTGAAAAGTGAAATCCATGATGTAGCAAGTGACGTAGGCCTTGACAACGATATAATTGTTAGCGTGATGTTAAACAACGAAACTCTTTTTATGAGCAGATTGGACATTTCTCCATTTTACCAAAATGTTATTAATGAGGGAGTTGAGCTGTATGTCGCACAGTAAGGAATTGTCGGATTATCGATACGAGCAGGCTATGGAATGTTTAAGAATGGCAGATGTGATGCTTGGTGTTGGTGGTTATAGTGGTGTGGCAAATCGCTCCTATTATGCAATTTTTCACGCAATGCGCAGTGTAATGGCGCTTGATAAGGTGGACTTCAAAAGACATGGACAAGTAATTGGTTACTTTCGTCGTGAATATATTAAAACGCAGATTTTCCCAAAAGAAATGTCGAAAATAATTGATTCGCTCTTTATGATAAGAAACGAAAGCGACTATGACGACTTCTTTATAACAAGCAAAGAAGACGTAACCACCCAGCTACAATCCGCAAAACACTTTGTATCAGAAATTCGCAAATATCTAAATTCACTTCCCAAGGAGAATGATTAACATGTCCATCAAAATGGCAATTATAGGAACAGGCGGCATGGCCGGCTGGCATTACAACAACATCAAAGAACAAATCCCGCAAATAAAAGTAGTTGCGGGCTATGATATAGAGCCCGCGGCTTTGGCGCGGCGCGCAAAAGAGTGGGGGATTGCCACCCTAACCCCGGAAGAAATTTACGCAAACCCAGACATAGACTTAGTGCTTATAGCAACGCCAAACGATGTACATAAAGATTACGCGATAAACTGCCTTAAAGCGGGCAAGCATGTTATATGCGAAAAGCCCGTTACAATGGACGCCCCTGAACTGGAAGAAGTGATAGCCGTAGCCAAAGCAACCGGCCGCTTCTTCTCCGTGCACCAAAACCGCCGCTGGGATGCCGACTATATGACCGTGAAGCAAATACTCTCGGACGGCCTGTTGCACAACCCGTACACAATTAAAAGCAGTGTGCATGGCTCTAAGCGGTTGTGGGGCTGGCGCGCGTTTAAACCAAACGGCGGCGGCATTCTGCTGGATTGGGGCGTGCATCTTATCGACCAAATTTTGGACTTGGTGCCTGAGAAAATCGTTTCCGTTTACGGGAATTTGCATTTCCTAAAAGAGAGCGAAGTAGACGACTGCATGACTGTAACTTTGCGCTTTGAAGGCGGATGTTCTGCCATTATTGATATTTCTACAAACAGCTTTGTAACAGAACCACGCTGGGTTTTACACTGTGCAGACGGCACCGCCATTGTTGAGGATTGGGAACGCCGCGGCAAAATTGTAAAACAAGCCGACCCGGACGAGCTGGACTGGACAGAGCATGTGTACTACACTGCCGCCGGCCCAACGCGCACCATGCTGCCTCGCCCCAAAGAAACCACAATAGAAACGCCCCTGCCAGACGTGGGCGAAAGCCGCTGGACAGATTACTACAAAAACGTTGTAGATGTGCTGCTAAATGGTAAAGAGCCAAGAGTAACGGCAGCGCAAGCACTAAGAGTGATGAAAGTGATAGACGCTGTGTTTGAATCGAACAGAACCGGCAAGGCTATAACAGAGGAGATTTAATATGACGCGCACACAGCAAGAGCTGCAAGGCATAGACCTGCTAGGCCAAAGCAAGCAAGATTATCCGTCCACTTATGCGCCGGATATTCTGGAGGCATTCCCAAACAAACACCCGGACAACGACTACATGGTAACGTTCGACTGCCCGGAATTTACTTCACTTTGCCCCAAAACAGGCCAGCCGGATTTTGCAAAAATTATTATCAACTACATCCCGGGGCCGCGGCTTGTGGAGAGTAAGTCGTTAAAATTGTATTTGTTCAGCTTCCGCAACCACGGCGATTTTCATGAAGATTGCGTGAACATAATAATGAAGGACTTGAAGAAGTTAATGGAGCCTAAGTATATCGAGGTGAAGGGCATATTTACGCCACGCGGCGGAATTTCCATTTTCCCTTTTGCAAATTACGGCGATGCGGACTATGCGGGCATGGCAAAACAGCGGTTGTTTGATGGGTTGAAGATATAGGCATGAAACATTTTTATTTGATTGTGACGGCAACATAGCACTTTCTCACATGGTCAAGCGCGAAGTGCTTGAAGAAGCCGGATGTGAGTGCGAAATTTTACACGAGTTGGGCACTGTTTTTGAAAGCAGAGCAGCGCTTAATTTCACACAAATAAGATATTATTACATTGCACGTGTAATCGGCGAAAAAAACGAGTTGCAATTAACAGAAGAGGAATTTGCGGATGAAACCACAGTCTGCTGGGTTAGGTTAGAAGAAGCATTACAGCTTATTAAAGACAGCAATCCCACAGACTATGTAGAAAAATTTGTACGGCTACGAAATATAATTGTATTAACCGAAGCGATTACCAAAGTAGGTGAGACAGAATGAAAGCACTCGTAATACTAAGCGGCGGGCAAGACAGCACAACATGCCTGTTTTGGGCGTTGAAGCAGTACGGCGCGGGCAATGTATCTGCCCTCGGCTTCGATTACAACCAACGTCACAAAGCGGAGCTGGAGTTTGCAAGCGATATTTGCAAAAACGCAGAAGTACCATTTACAGTGCTTTCTCTGCCCGTAATTTCCGAAATAACCGACAGTGCGCTAACAAACGCCGCCCTAAATGTAGACGAAGAAAAACCCAGCGACACACCGCCCAACACCTTGGTAGAAGGGCGAAACATCCTATTCTTAACCTACGCCGCTATCTTTGCAAAAGCCAAAGGCATCCGCGCGTTGGTAACAGGCGTTTCCGAGTCCGACTTTAGCGGCTACCCAGACTGCCGGGATTCGTTTGTGAAGGCCTGCAATGTTTCGCTAAACCTAGGCATGGATTATCCATTTGTAATAGAAACGCCGCTTATGTGGCTGGACAAAGCACATGTGTGGCAACTAGCAGACAAACTGGGCGTGTTGGAAGTTATCAAAAACAAAACACTAACCTGCTATAACGGCATAGTTGGCGATGGCTGTGGCAATTGCCCGGCCTGCCACTTGCGCAAAAAAGGATATGATGAATTTGGCAACCTCCAAAAACTCCATTCCAGCGGCTAAGCGGTAAATTTTCCGCCATGCTGCGTCAGCGCAAACCCTCTCGCACGCAAGCGTGCTGGCCGGGTGGCCTGCTGCTAAGGCAGCACCGCCTGCGGCGGAGTATACTTGCAGATTCTCTCCGATATGCGGCGTTTGCGCTTCCTTGCCTGACAAAAAATTTCCTCGCTTATCCACCTTTTGCACAGGAAAGCGAGTTTCTGGAGGTTGCCTTATGTATGAAATAAAAAAAACATTAGAAATAAGCGCGGCGCATTTTTTGGAGCTTGACTACGAATCCAAATGCAAAACCCTGCACGGACACAACTGGATAGTAACCGTGTATTTGCGCGCGAAAGAATTGAACAAAAATGGCATGATAATGGACTTTACGGAGATAAAGCAAAAAGTGACAAGCCAGCTAGACCATAAAGTGTTAAATGACGTTGTGCCGTTTAACCCTACAGCGGAGAATTTGGCGAAGTATATTTGCGACCAGCTTGCGCCGTTTTGCTACAGGGTAGATGTAACTGAAAGTGAGAATAATACGGCTAGTTACTACAACCCAGACCAGCCATTCTGGGCTTGACTCCGGAATCTCTATGTGGTTGCTTAGGTAAGTATAAAACAAAAAGGATGTGTGACGGTATGAGTGGTAATATTTTTATGACTAAAATCCAGGTAGAAAGAGTTAGGCATCTTAAAAATGTCAACATCGAAATATCAGATACACATCGAAAGCATCTTATTCTCACGGGTAAAAATGGCAGTGGAAAAACTAGTGTGTTAGAGGCTTTGTTTAAAAGTATAAAATCTCAACAAACTAGCGAAAGCAGCCATTCGATAGGAACTTTATTTTCTACTGGTGGTGGCACAAGTATCTTGATGTCTTTTTCACGCAATATTTATTTTAAGGATACTATGTTCGTTTATATTCCCACAATGCGCAACAAAATTGACGTTCCGGCTGCAATTGGAACTATTAACATTAACGATAAAAACATTATAGACAGCAATGTAAACAAAGACTTCTTGAAATATATCCTTAGCTTGGATTATCAACTATACGGAGCACAGAGGGATAACAATACAGCACTGATTGCAAATCTAACCCAGTGGTTCGACAACCTCGTAAATGCATTACGATACATCTACGACTGCCAAGAATTACAACTACACCGAGACACAAAAAATCTAGCCTTCCGCATAGAAATGCCAAGCCGCGAACCATTCGCTCTACACGAGATGTCTGACGGCTATAGAGCCTTCCTAAATATATACATGGAACTGTTGATGCGTATGGAAAGTGACGGCGGCGTAGTAGACTACGAAAAACCAGCCATAGTATTAATCGACGAAATAGAGACTCACCTTCACGTAGAGCTGCAAAAAAGAGTTCTCCCATTCCTAGTGCGTCTTTTCCCAAACGTGCAATTTATAGTAGCAACACACTCTCCATTTGTAATGACTTCGCTAGAAAACGCAGTAGTCTACGACCTAGAGAAAAACGAACGCCTCGAAAGTCCAAGTTTCTACTCCTATGACACCATAGTTGAATCTTTCCTTGGTACAAGTATGTACTCAAACGAGTTGCAACGCACTTTTACACGTTACAAAGAATTATGCCTAAAAGAAAGAACAGCAGAGGAAAATGACGAATTTTTACGGACAAAAGCAGAGTTAGAAATCAAAGCAATTCCTTCCACAGAGCTTTACATTGCATTTCAAGAACTTGAAAAAGCAAGAAAGGCGGCAAAAAATGGTACGCCTAACTAAAAGCCAGTTGCCGCATAATGTAACAATAAACTCAGAAAGTGATTATCGTAAAGGTGAAGTATTTAATACATTGGTTTCTGATTGTCATGGTAAATGTTACATTTGCGAGGACAAGCCAACGACAATAAACGTAGAGCACATAATCTCTCACCGCAACGACAGCGCATTAAAATTCGCCTGGAACAATCTTTTTGTAGCTTGTGGGCATTGCAATAACATAAAATCAACAAAGTATGATGATATTCTTGACCCAACACAGACCGACCCTGAAGAGCACATAGCCCTTTCGATAAAAATAACAGATGATATTAAAGAATTAGTGCAAGTGGAAACATTAACGGACGATGCATCCGCTTTACTAACAGCAAAATTGTTAGGTTTGGTTTACAATGGTGGTTCTACTGATATAAAAGATATTGAATGTTCAAATCTTCGCAATTCGCACTTAATGCCTAACATTCGCCTTTTTTATCAATACATACGCAACTATCGCGAAGAGCCAGACTTGTACGAAAATATGATACGCAAGGAGATGAATCGTTCCGCTATATTTGCTGCATTCAAACGTAAGATTGTAAAAGATGACCTGGAGTTAGCAAAAATATTTGCGGACGAACTAACATGACATACAAAATAGTAGAAATTTTCACAAGTATAGAAGGCGAGGGCAAACGTGCAGGTTTACCCGCTATTTTTGTGCGCTTGCACGGCTGCAATCTAAATTGCACCTACTGCGACACTACCTACGCAATGGAGGGCAGCTACACAGAAATGACCCTAGCCCAAATAATGGACAAGCTAAGCACAAGCCACATCAAACGAGTAACCCTAACCGGCGGCGAACCGCTAACCACCCCCGGCGTAGAGCTATTAATCGAAGCAATGCTAAACGCCAATCTTGAAGTAAACATAGAAACCAACGGCAGTGTAGATATATCCAATTTGCTAAAATACGAAAACCTATTCTTCACAATGGACTACAAACTGCCATCATCCGGCATGACCGAAAAGATGCATCTGCCAAACTTCCCGCTCCTGCGTCCGCAAGATGTTCTAAAATTTGTAGTAGGTAGCCAAGAAGATTTAGATGAAATGTTACACTTCATACGCACACAAAAAAAAGTGGCGGTGCCGCCGCTTTTGCTGTCGGAAGGTAGTGAAAATTGCAATTGCAATTTTCTACAACCTAAAAATACCGCCCAAGCCTGTGTGGGAGCGGTATTCAGCACCTTCGACAAAAAAAACATAGTGGCATTTATCTGCGAAAATCCAGAACTAAAAGATGTAAAACTTCAACTACAACTACATAAATATATTTGGGACCCATCAGAAAGGGGCGTGTAATGAATGCTAGACCAAGCGAAAATCAAAGAAGCCATGCAAATATTAATTTCCGCCCTGGGCGACGACATAACCCGTCCCGGGCTGCTAGAAACCCCAGAACGCGCCGCCCGCATGTATACCGAAATGTTCGAGGGCATGAACTACACCAACGACCAAATCGCCGAAATGTTCAACAAATCATTTGAAGATACCGACAGCACAGAGTGGGTGCTGGTGAAAGATATAAACATATTCAGCTTCTGCGAGCATCATTTTGCGCTTATGTACAATATGAAGGCGCACATAGCGTACAAACCGCAGGGTAGGGTAATTGGCCTATCCAAAGTATCCCGCATTGCAGACATGGTGGCAAAACGCCTGCAATTGCAAGAGCGCATTTGCGCAGATATAAACTATGTAATGCAAAAAGTAACAGGCGCTAAAGACGTTATGGTTGTAATAGAAGGCGAACACAGCTGCATGACAGCAAGGGGTATACGCGCGCAAAATTCTAAAACACGTAGCCTTTGCGCCAGAGGCGTTTTTGAAACGGATGCTGCGTTGCGCATGGAGGTTTTGTCGCAGATATAAAGGGCTAACGCCCTTTTTTGGGTTGTAGGAAATTTTCCACTACCTACATCCAGCAAAAGCGGCGCAACCGCCGCTTTTTTGATGAAAATTGTCGGAATTTATGCTATACTTTAACCTGTAACCAAAGGTTTGGCTTGGGCTTTCACCGCTTACATTATAAGTAGGGGGTGATGCCGTGTTTGATTTTTCGTTCAGAGATTTATATGAATTTCTTATAACTGTACTAAGTATGATTCTTTCATTCTTAGCAGGACGATATATGAAACGCAAACACAAAAAATAGCCGACCTCTCTAGCAAAGGTTGTCGGCTATTGTGTTAAAACACAAACATAGCGGTGACCCAAGCTAACTCAGGTTACACCAGGGGATGCTTGTTAAGTAACAAACACATCCCCAATCTCAGTGTTTCCCGCACTGAGATTTTTTATTATCATACCAATTACACATCCCAAACACAAGCATTTATCACAAAATTACCACCGATTTAATAATTTCTTAATAATTTCGTAATTTCCTATTGAAAGTTTTGTTAGACGGTGGTAATATACTTGCAACTAAACAGAAACATAACCTTAGTAAAGGATGTGCATATATGTTTAAACGTTTTTCGGCAGACAATAACCGCCCGTCCGTCAAAAAAGTTAGCGAACTTATAGACACAAGAAGTCATAAACAGAAAAAATATATCTCATTAATGCTGGTTCCTTCATATAGCTCAGGCAAAACACGCTCGTTGCGTGTGCCGCACGCATTGTTTCATGGCGTGTTAATCAGTTTGCTGGTTATCACTGCTGTGGTTTTAGGTTTAAACCTTCGCGCAAGCCATTTTAGAAACATGGCACAAGGGTTTGAAACCGCCTTGGTGGAAACTGAAGGCAACTTCTACAATTTCCGCGCATATGCAGAGCAGGTGCAGGACGATTTAATTGAAACAACAGCACAAATATATGCAGAACTAAACCAAGTTGAAGGCAGAGCCCAAGACGCTTTGGACGAAAAAGCAAACGTTCACCGCACAGAGCTTGAAATTATCTTAGACCAAATAGAAGATATAGAGCGCGCCATTCGCGAAATGGACGAAGAGCGCCAAGCAATCGTAAGCGGGCTTAGTGCCCGTGCAGACATCATTCCGCCTATCGTTGGTATTATGTCTCAATTAGAAGCATCTGAAATTTCTCTGCGGCAAGCATCTTTGCTGCATGCTCCCGCAGAAGCAACGGTTGGCGTGGGTTTGTTGAGTTTGGGCATTGCGCCTATGGCGTATGTTTCGCCAACGCATGAAAGCGTGCAAGACCATTTGAATATTCTTATGCAAGAAATGGAAATACAGCGCCTGCTTATGGATAATTTAGAGGCGTATCGCTCGTTAATGTGCGACTATTTGCGTAATTTCCCTACATTGTGGCCAGTGTCCGGCAATATTTCTTCCGGTTTTGGTTGGAGGCCTAATCCATTTGGCGGCGGCGGTTCAGAATTCCATGATGGCGTAGATATTCCTGCGCCTGGTGGTACAAATATTCGCGCAGCCGGCGGCGGAGTGGTTGTTTTTGCCGGCTGGAGAAATGGTTACGGCAACGTTATTATAATAGACCATGGCAACGGCCTTGAGACGCTGTACGCCCACAATACTACAAACATCGCAAGAGAAGGCGACACCATTTCTCGCGGGGATATAATTGCAACAGTTGGCCGGACCGGCCGTGCAACAGGAACGCATCTGCATTTTGAAGTTTTGGTAAGCGGCAACCCCGTTAATCCACGCCCCTTTATGAACGAGTTTTACAGCTAAGAATAGGAGTTTATACCATGGCACGTACACGTACGTTAGACGAATTTACAAAACCAACCGGCACCGTTATTGGCGAAGGTTTTACAATAAGGACAGCCAACTTTAGCTGTGACGATTCTGAGGCCTTGCGTATAGACGGCACCATTGTTGGTAACATAGAAATAAAAAGCGTGGTAAACGTTAGCGAGACAGGCTGTGTAGAAGGCAATATCAATGCCAGTTTTGTGCGCATTGCAGGCACGGTAACGGGAAATATATTCTGCCGCAACGCTGTGCACTTAGCCGCAACCGCGGATGTAAAAGGGGATATAAGCACCGCGTCAATTATTATCGATGACGGCGCGACATTCCGTGGCGGTTGCAGAACAATAATGCCCGTAGAAGGCGAAGTTTTGGCACTTGAAACTGATACAATTCACGCAGAGTAAAAGCTTGTATTGCGCTCTATAAGCGGGGTGCAAAGCTTTTCACCAAAAAAACATCAATAATGAATATTGAGATGGAGCATATTAAATGAACTCAAAGGTAATAGAACAAATCAAGACGATGGGGCTTGAAAACTACATAGATAATGTGTTTGCAAAAAAGGCGAAAGGTGCAAATCTTGCGCTATTTTTGTTCTTTCTTTTAGGTGGGGTATTTCTCGGTGTTATTGGCGTGGCAGGAGATTGGGGCTTTGGCATTGTACTGGGCGTTATTTCTCTTGTTATCGCATTTTTGTGCCTCAAGAAAAAAGCCCCTAAGCAAGGGGCATATAAAGAAGCGCTTGCAAAACGCTATGGCGATACCGCCGTGGTGTTAAAAGAAATTGAAGATTTATTGGCAAATGGGCAAGTTCACACGCTCGACCGTGATGGTTTTGCCGCTGTGGCCGGATGGTTGGTTGTAATGTGTAAGATGCAAGGCGTACATTTTATTCGTAAAACAGATATTGCGGCTGTTTTTGGCACAAATTCCGGCACCGGTATTGTGTGTGACGATGGTAAGGAATTTACTTGTTATTTCAACAATGGCGACTATGCTTGGGATGAAGCGTTTTATTTGTTGGCGGCAGAAAATCCATTTTTGCTTAGCAATGACGATTTGATAATAAATGCAAAAGGTGCGCAAGTGCCGCTGGAAAAATTACTTGGTAAAAAGGAAGCAATTGATTTGATTGTAAAACAGTACAGGAATAATAAAGCTGAGTAAAATAAAAAATAAAAATTTTTGTT
>Ga0123355_10000867_pt1 | contig 41773 bp, 39 predicted proteins | sample TergutEmb28metaG_3_FD_89872 | JGI IMG/M metagenome (GOLD analysis project Ga0123355, IMG submission 89872) | Embiratermes neotenicus P1 segment gut microbial communities from Petit-Saut dam, French Guiana - Emb289 P1 | ecosystem: Host-associated > Arthropoda: Insects > Digestive system > Gut ...
GAAATAGAAGAAAAGGCGCTGGGCGCGCGGGTAGATAAGATCGCGCAGCCATCCCGGGAAGAACTTGTGCTGCATATGCGCGGCAACAAAGAGACGCATAAGCTGCTGCTTTGTGGGAGCGCGTCAAACCCGCGGGTACATTTTATCGAGCAGGCGCCTGAAAATCCCCAGGTTCCTCCGGCGTTTTGCATGTTGTTACGCAAGCGTTTGGGCGGAGGGCGGCTGATCGGTGTGCGCCAAATCGGGCTGGATCGCATATTGCATTTGGATTTTACGGCAACCAATGAGCTTGGTGACTCCGTAGAAATAACGGTTGCGGTTGAAATCATGGGCAGGCACAGTAATGTGGTGGTGATAGACGGCGAGCGGAAAATTATAGATTCCCTTCGTCGTGTGGACGCCGAAACCTCCAGCGTGCGTCTTGTGTTGCCCGGGATGCGCTATGTATTGCCGCCGGAGCAGGCAAAAGTGAACTTGATGGAAAGCGATCCCGCCCAAATAGTGGAAACGCTGCGCGAGGGGCGTGATATTGCCCTTGAAAAAGCGTTGATGGAACGTTTGGAAGGGTTTTCTACGCTGGTTTGCAGGGAGGCGGCAACTTTTGCAACAAGGGGCGCGGAAGTTATGGCTGACTCTTTAACTAAAGAGCAGGCCGAGCGGCTGATCTTTTACCTCAATGAAGTCAGGCGGGTTCTGACTGAGGGAAAGCCAAGCCCGGTCATGATTTTGGAAAAAGAGGGCAGGCCACGGGATTTCAGCAGTTTGCCGATCAGGCAGTATGGCGCGTCCATGCTGGTCAGGGAGTACCCTGAGTGCAGTGCGCTGCTAGAAGCGTTTTTTGCCGAGCGGGACAGAATGGAGCGAATCCGGCAGCGATCGGGGGATCTGCTGAAATTGCTGGCGTCCGCAAGCGACCGGATCGCGCGCAGGGTTGCAAATCAGAAAGCAGAGCTTGAGCAAAGCCGGGAACGTGAGCGGTTAAAGCAAAAGGGCGATTTAATCAGCGCCAATCTCTATAACATACGCAAAGGCGATACAAAAGCGGTGGTGCAAAATTTTTACGACGAAGCTGGAGCAGAGCTGGAAATCGAGTTGGATATGCTGCTAACTCCCACGCAGAACGCGCAGCGTTATTATATCCTTTACCGAAAAGCGGACACGGCGGAGAAGCATCTGACCAAGCTTATATCGCAGGGGGAAGACGAAATCGTCTACCTTGATTCGGTGTTCGATGCGCTCACCCGTGCGAATGGGGGGGCGGAGCTGGAAGCCATACGGAAAGAGCTGGTCGGGAGCGGGTATTTGCGCAGGCGCGGGGCTCAAAATGACAAGCGTGCGGTTAAAGAGCAGAAGCTGCCGCCATTGAAATATTGTTCAGCAGATGGATTTATTATCCTTTGCGGGCGAAATAACGTACAAAACGACAACCTCACACTGAAAGAGGCAAAAAAGACGGATCTGTGGCTGCATACAAAAAACATACCCGGATCGCATGTTATCATTCTCGCCGATGGAAAGGATATCCCAGACACTACGATCAGGCAGGCGGCGATAATCGCGGCGTATAATTCAAAAGGGCGTGAGTCTTCCAAGGTGGCGGTTGATTACACCCAGATTAAAAATGTGCGCAAGCCGGGCGGGGCCAAACCGGGTATGGTTATATACGAGAATTACCGCACTGTTTTGGTGGATCCGGATGAAGAACTTGTCCGCGCCCTCGCTGAAAACTGAGCGCGAAAAACAAAACCCCCGGAAGCACACGCTTGTGCTTCCGGGGGTTTTACGCGTTTTGAGCGAGTTATTTATCCCCAAAGTTTTTGCCGCCTCTGGAGGAATCAAGGAAAGGCAAAATCCACCAGGGAAAGCCGCGGAAACGATCGAAGCGATGAGGCGGGCGGTGGTGATCTCTATGCCGTCCGTGATGCCTGTGATGGCCGTGATGCGGAGGGGGATTTATTCTTTCAGGCAGCGGCTCAGGCCGGGGAGGCCCCCAACCGCCGAAGCGGTAATTATGATGATTGGGCATATGATAAATTCCTTTCGGTTGATGAGGATAGTGTAATGCCTCCACCATTTTATGAAAAAAGAACGCAGCCCGTTATTTATGATAGCATCCACCCGGATTTAAACGGCGCCATTTTTTGAAAAAAGAGCGGGCAACTCCCCCGATAGAACACTTTTTCGCGCGCAATTGAATAAGATAAAACAAAAAGACAAAAGCAGGGGGAGTCAGGGTGCAAAGAATAAAAAAGAAGCGGCCCACGCGCAGCCGTGCGGCAAGATTGATCGCCTTGCTTGTGGGAGTGAGCACTTTGCTGGCGCTTATATACACGCAGCTGCGCCCCGCGGTGGAAAGCGCGGCGGCTTATCAGGTCAGGTTATTTGCCGCCCGGGTTTTAAACGCCGCTATTTTGGAACAACTTGGAGAAGAACATATAGCCTACGGTGATCTGATCCGGCTAAGCCGCAACAGCAGCGGGGAGATTGTTGCGATAGAAAGCGACATGGTGCGGATAAACCGCCTTAAAGCGGATGTAAACCAGTATGTCATCAGTGCGCTGGAGGATATGGGAACCGTTACGCTGATGATCCCGCTTGGAACTCTTTTGGGGAACGAGATTACATCCGGGCGCGGACCTTTGGTGGAAATCAGGGTATACCCGGTAGGATATGTCCAAACCGACCTTTATTCCAACTTTACCGAGGCGGGAATAAACCAAACCCTGCATCAGATTATGCTGGGAACCAGAGTGCAGATGAGGGCGATTATTCCCGGTTACAGCATCCAGGCCGATATTTTCGCCAGCTATGGTATCGCCGAAACGGTGATCGTGGGCAATATCCCCGAAGCGTACACCCAGATCAATTTAGGCTCGGCGCCGGTTATCGCGCAAATCGGAAATTGACGTACTTATCTACAAAGCGAGCCCATGATGTGTTATACTAGTTAACAGTTGATAGTTAATGAGTCTGCTTTGCGGGCATTGTCATTCTGAGCCGAAGGCGAAGAATCTTTCAAAAGCCCCTATGACAAGTGAAGGGCAAGGAGGGTAAAAAATGGCCGCGAAAGAGCGAATAGAAGAACTGCGGGCAATCTTGCAATACCACGCCGACAGATATTATAATCAGGATTCCCCTGAAATAGAGGATCGGCGTTACGACGAGCTTATGCGTGAGCTGATGGATTTGGAGGAAGCCTTTCCGGAATTTGACGATCCCGGGTCGATCACAGGCCGTGTGGGCGGCAAGGCGTCAACGACGTTTGCCCCGGTGGTTCACGCGGTGCAAATGGGGTCATTGCAGGACGCGTTCAGCTTTGAGGAGCTGGACGCTTTTGATAAACGTGTGCGTGAAAAGGTGGACAACCCCCTATATGTGGTGGAGCTTAAAATGGACGGCCTGTCGGTGGGGCTGCTTTATGAGAACGGGATATTTACACGGGGGGCCACCCGCGGGGACGGCGTAACTGGTGAGGACGTCAGCGCGAATTTGCGAACGATCATGTCTTTGCCGCTGAAGCTGGAAAACGCGCCGCCGCTACTGGAAGTGAGAGGGGAGGCGTATATGCCCCGCTCTGTGTTTGAAAAACTGGTAGCTGCTCAGGAGAACGCAGGGGAGCAACCGTTCAAAAATCCCCGTAACGCGGCGGCGGGTTCTTTGCGGCAGAAAGATTCCAGAATAACAGCATCTAGGAGTTTGGGAATTGCGGTATTCAATATCCAGCGCATGGAAGGTATAGAGCTTTACAGCCACAAGGAGGCGCTGGAATATCTGGAAAGGCTGGGATTTCAGGTATCGCCGGGCTACCGGCGGTATGATAATATGCAAGCGGTGAAGGAGCGGGTGGAAGAAATCGGCCGGAGCCGGGGAACCCTTGATTTTGAAATAGACGGCGCGGTGGTGAAAGTAGATGATTTCAGGCAGCGCGAAGTGCTTGGAAGCACAAGCAAGTTTCCGAAATGGGCGATCGCGTACAAGTACCCGCCCGAAGAAAAAACCACCCGGCTGCGGGCGGTGGAAGTAAAAGTGGGGCGCACCGGCGCGCTTACGCCGACGGCGGTTTTTGATCCGATTGCTCTGGGTGGAACGACAGTTACCCGCGCGGTGCTGCACAATCAGGAAATGATCGACAAAAAAGGAATCGCCATCGGGGATCTGATCGTGGTGCGTAAAGCGGGCGATATCATCCCGGAAGTGGTTGCGGTGGCGGAGCATATGCCCGGAGCGCCTGTCTACCGACTGCCCGAAACATGCCCCTCGTGTGGGGCAAAAGCGGTGCGGGAAAGCGGGGAAGCGGTTTTGCGCTGCCCGAATGCCGCGTGTCCGGCGCAACTTCTGCGCAATCTTATCCATTATGGCGCGCGCGACGCAATGGATATCGACGGGTTTGGCCCCGCCGTGGCGCAACTGCTTGTGGATAACGAACTGGTAAGCTCCGCCGCAGATTTGTATCACCTCGAAGCGGAAAAAATAGCTCCCCTCGAGCGGATGGGGCAAAAGAGCGCCGAAAATCTGATAGCCGCGATTACTCTGTCCAAAGAGCGGGATCTTTCAAGATTGATATTTGCGCTGGGGATTCGCGGGATCGGGCAGCGTGCGGCCCAACTTTTGGCGCGGCGTTTTGGCGATATGGATACGCTCATGGACGCAGGGCAAAAGGAAATCGCTGCGATTGAAGGCTATGGGGAGATAATGGCTTGGGCCGCCTCTGACTTTTTCGCGGAAGAAAGCAACAGGCGCTTAATAGCGCGGCTGCGAGAAGCAGGGGTCAACATGCGCAGTGAATTGAAATCCACAAGTAGAAGTTTGGAAGGCTTAACATTTGTGCTGACCGGAACGCTGCCCACATTGTCCCAGAGCGAAGCGTCCGAAATGATAGAGAAAGCGGGCGGAAAAACATCGTCGAGCGTGTCCAAAAAAACCAACTACGTGGTGGCAGGGGAAGAAGCCGGCAGCAAGCTGACAAAGGCTAACCAACTGGGTATCACGATCCTTGACGAAGCCGGCCTGCTCGCGATGCTTGGGGTGGAGCCCCTATATCCCAGTCAGGAAACTTTTTAAAGAAAACTTTTCGTGTATTCCGAACATGCGGCCCCGCTGGAGAAACCTAGCTTTCTCTAGCGGGGCCGCATGTATATGATACCGGTTCTAAAAGCGGACAAAGGGTAATATCCTTATACAAACGATTCAAAGAGGTGAAAGCAATGGATGTACAAAGCGGTATCTATCGGTTTGAGCAGGCGGTGAAAAGTTTGCCGCCACGGCCGCAGGGAGTGTTGATGGCTTTGCCCGCGAAGGTTAAGAATATGGCTTTTGAGGTTCGCTTGCGGGTAGACAAGCCGATAGTTTTGACTTGTCCGAATCAGAGTTGGTTTGTGGATATAAATTCTCAGCTTAACAATGTCCCCGGGGGATGTTTTGCGCTTACTCCACAGGAGATGGAGGAAGCTGTTCTGGCTATGTGTTCATATTCGGTACACGCGCATCAGAATGAGATAAAAAACGGGTATATATCCTTGCGCGGGGGGCATCGCGCCGGAGTGTGCGGACATGCGGTGTTAAGTGATGGGAAGATATCCGCCGTGCGGGATATTACGTCGGTTAACCTGAGAATCGCGCGTGATATAGTGGGAGCAGCCGACAGAGTGGTGAACGCGGCCTTTTTGGGCAGGCTTCAGGGAGTGTTGGTGGCGGGGGCGCCATCCAGCGGAAAGACGACGATTTTGCGGGATCTTGCGCGGCAGCTTGCCAGTGGAAAGATGGGAAGATATTACAAAGTGGCGGTTGTGGATGAACGCGGGGAGATCGGGGCGGTGCATGAGGGTATCCCGCAGAATGACTTAGGGCCATGCTGCGATATATTGAGCGGGTATCCCAAAGGAGAAGGGATACTTATGGCGGTGCGGACATTATCCCCGCAATTGATAATCTGCGATGAGATTGGTGGGGAGGAAGAAGTTACCGGGATGTTGGACGGATTGCGATGCGGAGTTAAAGTGATCGCCTCGGCCCACGCGGATACAATGGAGGAGCTGCTGGGCAAGCGCCAGATTATCCGGCTTCTGGGAGAGGGGGCGTTTTCGGTGATCGTCATGTTAGGTGGGGCGTATGAACCGGGCAAGGTGATTCAAACGATCCGCACGGAGGATTTGCGATATGAGAATGGCCGGTATTATGTTAATAGTAATAGCCTGTTCGATGACAGGGATACACATGGCGTCCGGTTTATCGGCGCGTCTGCGCAGGCTTGAAAGCTGCGTATTGATGCTCGGTGAAATGAGGGGGCGGCTGGAATACCTGCAACCTACGGTGCAAAGCCTGATCAGCGCACTAGCGGGGCAGCAGCGCTTTGAGAACTTGGGGTTTTTACGGGAGAGCGCCGGGGCGATGCTGGAAGGGAATACGTTTTCCTATTGCTGGCGCGAGGCATTGGAAAAATGGTCAAACGCGCTGGGCAGGGAAGAAGCCGCAATTTTGGCCTCTTTAAGTGATGTGTTGGGGCGAAGTGATCTGGAAAGCCAGTTGTCGGCGATAGCGCTTGCGCAGGAGCAGCTTGAGCAGCGGATTGCGGGGGTAAGGGAAAGAGCGTTAAAACAAGGAAACCTCTACCGTTCGATGGGGGTACTGGGTGGCGTGGCGGCGGCCATCATCCTTATTTAGGAGGTCAAAGCGGTGGATGTTGATTTGATTTTTCGCATAGCGGGAGTAGGTATTATCGTTGCGGTTCTCAACCTAGTGCTGGAGCAGGCCAAAAAACCTGAGCAGGCGATGATGACAACGCTGGCGGGGATCATTGTGGTATTGATGATGATTATAACTGAGATAAGCAATTTGTTTAACACGGTAAGGCAAGTGTTTGGACTGTTTTAGGGGTAAAAGTTTCTTGAGCGGGGTTTGGGGCGGAGCCCCAACATCCAGTAATAAAACGGGGTGCAGGGGCAGAGCCCCTGCCGGAGGTTAAAATGGACAACCTGTTTTCTCTGGTCGGGTTGGGGATAGTAGCCGCGGTAGTGGCCGTAGTGATGCGGCAGCACCGGCCGGAATTTGCGCTTATCGTGTCCATTGCGGCGGGGGCGCTGATACTGGGGGGCGTACTGGTGGCGATGCTGCCGGTGCTAAGTCAGATACAGGCTATATTTGGGTCTGCGACTGTTCCGCAGCAGTATGTTCAGATATTGTTCAGAGCGTTGGGGCTATGCTTTATCACGCAGATCGCCTGCGACGCCTGCAAGGACGCTGGGGAGGGTGCGATAGGCGCAAAGGTGGAGCTTGCGGGTAAGATCAGCGTATTGGTACTGAGCTTGCCGCTGTTTGTACATGTGTTGGATATAGTGAGGGTGTTGTTGCGATGAAGGCGCTGAGAATTGGCAAGTGTGCAGCGTGGGTATTTCTGGTTTTGATTTTATTTACGCTCCGGCCGGTAAGCGTACAAGCCGGTATGACTCCCTACGGGATAGACGGCGAAGCTCAGGCGCAAGTGCGGGAACAGCTTGACGCTCTTGGGCGAAGTGAACTTATGGGATGGGTTCCGCCGGAAGCGCGGGGGTATTTGGAGGACGCCCGGCTGCACGACATGAGCCTTGAAAGCCTTACGCAGTTAACGCCGGGGCGATTTTTCCCGGCGTTGTGGCAAATGTTCGTGGACGCGCTTGTCAGGCCGATACGCACTCTTGCGGCGATGCTGGCGATCGTTTTGCTGTGCGCGTTATTGGAAACACTGCGCACCGCCGCCTGGGAAAACACGCTTTCCTCTGTTTTTCAAACGGTGAGCGTGCTGAGTATCCTTACATTTATCGCGCATCCGATTTTGGATTTGATAATCGGCACAACGGCTACCATCCGGGAAGCGGCCTTGTTTATGATGGGATTTATACCGATGTTATCGGCGGCCATGATCAGCGCGGGTCAGCCGGTGACAGGGGCGACATACAGCCTGTTTCTGATGGGGGCGTGTCAATTGGTTGCGCAGGTGGTTGCGCAGACGCTTATCCCGATGATGTCGATATATCTTGCGCTGTGCATATGCGGGGCGTTTGTTCCGGAACTTAACATTGAGCAGGCGGCCGGAGGGATAAAGTCGGCGGTCAGTTGGGCGATGGGATTGCTTTTGACGATATTTATAGCGCTAATGTCTATCCAGGGCATATTGAGCGGCAGCGCCGACGGGGTGACGGTACGGGCGACAAAGTTTCTGATCGGGAATCTGGTGCCTATAGTGGGCAATGTGTTATCGGACGGATATATAGCGGCGCAGGGTTATTTGCGGCTGTTAAAAACCACGGTGGGAGTCTATGGGATTGTGGTAGCGCTGTTTATATTTCTGCCTACGCTTATAAGGGTAACGGTGTGGTATATGATTACCAAGCTGGTTGCGATGGTGGGAGATATCGCGGGCGCAGGCAGGGTATCGGTTATATTGCGCAGTTGCTCCAATGTTTTGGGGCTGCTAATTTCGGCGCTCTTGTGTTTTGCGCTGCTGTTTATTGTGTCAACAGGCATTATAATGTTGACCAGTTTGGGCGTTTAGCCCGCTTAGGGGAACTTTTGAAAAAGTTCCCCTAAGAACCCCCCAAAACTTTTAAATGGTTTTCTCGAAAGTTTGCGGTATTCGTTAACAGCTGCGTTGCTCCAACCACCCTGTATTATAGCATTACGTTTGTTGTTGCACCATACGCTTTACCCCGCCGCGGCGGCCCCGGGTAAAGCCAGGGCCGCTGTTGGCGCTTGATTAAAGACGGGGGAGTGAAAAACATGTCCGCAATACTGCAATGGACATTCGGACTATGCTCGGCGATGGCGGCGATGGGTCTATGCCGTATGCTGTTGCCGGGTTCCGGCATGGAGAAAACGTTTCGGTTCATAATCGGCGTGTTTTTTCTGTGCGTGTTGCTCTCCCCGGTGGCGATACGGGTTCCGAATTTAATGCTAGAGCTTCCCGCCGGGACTCAGGCGGAGATCGATGAGCGCAGCCGCCGCTTGGATGAAATGATTCACAGGCAGGCACTCCAAACAGCGGAAAACAGGCTTCGGCAAATCATTGTGGAGAAATTGTCCCAAATGGGAATAAAAGTACATTCCATCGCCATAAACTTTACTACAAGCCCACAGGGGGAGATTCTGCTGGAAAGCGTGGATATAACGATAGACGCAGCGCACAGAAGAGAAGAAGCGCTGATAAATTATCTTGCGGCTGAGCTGGGAAGCTCGGTGTGGCTGTACTACGTCGGGTAAGGGAGAGAATAAAACGATGGATATGGAAAAGTACGCCGGGAAGTTAAAGCAGTTTTTCTCAAAGGATTTGCGGCTCAAGATTATCGTGATATTGGGGCTTTTGGGCATGACGCTTATATTGATTTCCCAGTTTGCACAAACAGGCGGGAGCGGGCAGGCGCCCGTGCAGCCACAGGGGATGAGAAGCGCCGAATTTACAAATGAAGAGTACATAAGACATCTGGAAGAACGGCTGCGCAATCTTATCAGCGAGATTGAAGGCGTGGGGCGCAACAAGGTAATGATCACGCTTGAAAGCGGGGTTCAGTATGTATACGCGCAGGAACTGAGGCGCAGCACCGACTCCACCACGGGAGGGCCTGCGGGAGGAGCTATGGCTGCGGGCGGGCGTGTACAAGAGAGCATAGAGGAAAGATTTATTCTCGTTGACACCGAGTTTGGCAGAAGGGAAGCGCTTGTGTTAACGCGGCTTCCACCGAGAATACAAGGTGTGGTGATCGTCTGCGAAGGTGCGGATAATATCCTGGTGGAGCAAAAACTTATCTCCGTTGTAACAACGACACTGGGCATACCATCCACCCGTGTGAGCGTTGTAAAGATATCGTAAGAAGAATCAATCAGAGCAAGTAGTGGGAGGAAGCAAGAGATGAACATGATAATAGGCAAACGGCAAATAATATTGGCGGCATTGGTAATGGGCTTGGGCGTGGCGGTATATTTGAACTGGCAGTATACGAGGGTGGCTATGGATCTGCCCATAACCGGGATGCTAGAGTGGAACGGCGGCCCCGCCACATATGGGGAAGCCCAGTATGTGGGTTCTCCGGCGCTGCCGGGCGCCGGAGCGGATGACGGAGCCGCATTCTTTGTGGAAGCGCAGATATCCAGGCAAAGATCAAGGGATCACGCGGCTGAAGCTTTAGCCGTAATGCTGGCGGATGCGCAGCTAAGCGGGGAGCAAAGGGATGAATTGGCCACGCGCGCGGTTACGCTGGCCAACTCGATTGAAACAGAGGGTAAAATCGAAAACATGATCAAAGCCAAGGGGTTTTCGGATGTAATGGTCTACTACGATTCCCAGCGCGCGGACGTAATGGTAAGAACCGGCGGGCTGTTAGTCAACGAGGCAAATCAGATCAGGGATATCATTTTAAGGGAAACGGACATCACGCCACAATACATCACGATAGTGGAAATCAATTAGCTGTTGTGCGAAAGGTTATTTGTCAATTGTACATTGTCAATTCTTGTGGTAAAATATATGCAGCGCTTTCGAGCGCTGCATATATTTTATGAGCGGCGCTTTGCCGGAGGGTGGAAAGATGTCGAAAATGAATCGCAGAAAATCAAGGGAAGCGGCCTTTTTCCTGTTGTTTGAGTGGTCTTTCCACGGAGATGCTTTTGAGGAACTTATCCAAAACGCCCAAAGCGCAAGGGAACTGGACGCGGACGAATTTGCTTTGCAGCTCTGCCAAAAAGCAATCGAAAGCGCGCCGGAGCTGGACGGCATAATCGAGCAGTACTCAGAAAGCTGGAAAGTTAACCGGCTTTCAAAGGTGACGCTTACGGTGCTGCGGCTTGCCTTTTGCGAGATGACAAAAATGGAAAATATACCCTTGGGGGCAACGATCAACGAAGCGGTCGAATTGTGCAAAAAGTATGCTTCCGAAGACGAAGCAGCTTTTGTCAATGGCATTTTGGGGCAATATGGACGCAAGGATCAGGATTCTGACGCGTTGCAAGATCAGGAAACGGAAACAACAACAGAGCAAACGGAAGAAATATAATGGTAACATTAGGGCTGGATACCAGCAACTATACTACTTCCACCGCGTTGTACAACAACCAAACTGGAATTGCAACGCAGCGACGGGTGTTGCTTCCCGTTTCTTATGGGGAGAAAGGTTTGCGCCAAAGCGATGCGGTATTCCACCATGTAAAGCAGCTTCCCGCGCTTTTGGAGGAACTGCTCGAAGGCGGAGAGCTTCTTTCGGCGGTAGGTGTTTCGGTGCGGCCCCGGGATGTTAAAGGCTCGTATATGCCATGTTTTTTGTCCGGGGAGATGGCTGCGCGCTCGATCGGAGCGGCCGGGAGAATCCCTGTGTTGAGTTTTTCACATCAGGCCGGGCATTTGGCGGCCGCGCTGTACGGAGCGGGAGAGCTTCGGCTCATGAAAGAAATCTTTTTGGCTTTTCACGCGTCCGGGGGCACTACCGAATGTTTGTTGGTCAGTCCGGGGAAAGAGCATCCATTTGAGGTGGAGATTTTAGGCAAAACCCTTGATCTTGCGGTTGGGCAGGTTATCGACCGTGTAGGAGTGATGCTGGGGCTTGGTTTTCCCGCCGGTATAGAGCTGGAAAAACTGGCGGCGAGAGCGGAGAAACCTCCGCGTTTCAAACCTGTTTTAAAGGATGGGGACTGCTGCCTTTCGGGGCTGGAAAACCAATGCGCTGCCTTACTTGAGAAGGGGCGCCCACCTTGCGAAATAGCGGCGTTTTGCCAAAGTGCGGTGGGTGAAACGTTATTGGCGATGGCGAAATTGGCGGCGGAAAAATATCCGGGCATTCCCTTTGTGTTTGCCGGAGGCGTGATGAGCAACGCGTTTATTCGGGAGAGGATTGCTGCTGAGATAAAAGGAGCGGTGTTTGCGCCTGCGAGTTTGAGTGCGGATAATGCCGCCGGCGTGGCAGTTCTAGCTGCCGGCAGGGCCTGAGAAAACAAAGCGCAAGCAGTTTGCCGGGCTTTACCCCGGCAAACCGCAACCAAATACCGTCTTCGAGCGCCCCTACAGCTCCGAAGACACAGCAGCGGGGTGCCGGGCGGTGCAACAACGAACGCAGCGCCATCATGAATGAATTTTGGAGCAACGCAGCAGCTAACGAACTCCACAAGCGCAGCGAGAAACCCATATAAAAGTTTTTGAAGCAGGGGGGAAGTGCGGAGCCCCCCGGTTGGGAGGGACCAATTTTGCTAACCATAACCGTAAGCCAGCTTAACCGGTATGTGCGCGCGCTGCTCGAAGAAAACGACAAGCTCAGGGATCTATATGTCCGGGGCGAGATTGCCGGGTTTGTCCGGCATGGCCGTTCAGGGCATTGTTATTTTCGTTTGGTGGATCAGGAAAGCGGTGTTAAGGCGATTATGTTCCGCCAAAACGCCGAGCTGTTAGGTTTTGAGCCGGAAGACGGTATGGCGGTTCTGGTAAGATGTTCTCTGGGCGCATACGAGCGGGACGGAATATATCAGCTTTATGTGACAGAGGTGATGCCCGTTGGGGCGGGAGCATTGGCGATCGCGCTGGCGCAGCGCAAAGCGAAACTGGAAAAAATGGGCGTCTTCGATCCAGCGCTAAAAAAGCGGCTGCCCGCTTATCCAAATCGGATAGGGGTGGTAACATCGGCGGATGGAGCGGCGCTTCAAGATATAATAACAGTGCTGGAAAGGCGATGGCCGGCGGCGACATTGGTTTTGGCCTCCGCCCTTGTACAGGGGGAAAAGGCGCCGACGTCGATATGTTACGCCCTTGAGTGCGCGGATGAAGCCGGATGCGATGTTATACTGTTAACCCGCGGCGGTGGATCCAAGGAGGATTTGAGCGCGTTTGACAGTGAGGAAGTTGTGATGTCGGTTTTCAGATGCAATACGCCGGTAATAAGCGCGGTGGGGCACGAGACCGATCACACGCTATGCGATTTTGCAGCCGACGCCAGAGCGCCTACGCCCTCAGCGGCTGTGGAGCTGGCGACGCCCGACACTGAGGAGCTTGGCAGGCGTGTGGAAGTGTGCCGCGAGCGGATAACGCGGCAGGCAAACCGGCTGCTTGAGGAGCGAAAATCCGCGCTAAAAAGAATAACCGCCCACCCGGCGATGAAATCTCCTGAAAACGCTGTAAGTAAATGTGCAGAAAGACTGGATATTTACAAAAGGACACTGTATAATAGTAGCCGAATAATTATGAGGGGATACAACGCGCGGCTGACGGAGTACGCGTCCCGGCTTGATGCGCTTAGTCCATTGAGGGTATTGGAGCGTGGCTATTGCATAAGCTCCAAAGACGGACGGGTTATAAGGGCAGGGGAGCTGGTTGCAGGAGACGAGCTGGATTTGCGTTTTTATGACGGAATGGCAAAGGCAAATGTAATTGAAGTGGAGAGATTAAGCCGGTGAGCAAAAATAAAAAAGCGCTTTCGTTTGAGCAGGCGATGGCGCGTTTGGACGAGATAGTAGGGTTATTGGATGGAGGCGCGTTATCATTGGATGCTTCTCTGGAGCTTTTTTCGGAGGGCGCGGAGCTTATAGCTTTATGCAACAAGACTCTGGAAGGAGCAAAGCTAACGCTTGAGCGGTTGTTTCCCGGGGAGGAACCGGCGTACAAGAAACTGGGGCAGGATGGTGAAGCATGGGTGTAATGCGCATTGTGACGAGCAATTTTATAATAAATACAGCGTTTGTAGCATGGTTTTCGGCGCAGATTATTAAGCTGATTCTAACATTGTTGTTGACGCGCAGGATGCAGTGGGAGCGGATGCTGGGAGCCGGAGGAATGCCCAGCTCCCATTCTGCGCTGGTGTGTTCCATGGTGGTGGCGACAGCGCGAAAGGCGGGTATATCATCACCGGTGTTTGGGGTGGCGTTTTGTATTGCCGCTATAGTTATCTACGATGCTATGGGAATTCGGCGCGCGGCTGGCGAGCAGGCCAAAGTGCTGAACAAGATGATATTTGAGTTTCCCTTTTTCAAGAAAATGCGCGGGGACGAACAAGAGCAAGAAGCACAGGAACAAACTTTAGCTGAAACAGACGGGGAGCAAAGCATTACGCTTATTCCCAAGGAGCTGAAAGAGTTGTTGGGCCACACTCCGTTTGAGGTGCTGGGCGGCTGTTTGATGGGCATTTTGATAGCTTTTTTATGCCGATGACCTAATCGTAAGCTGGAGATCAGAGATCGAAAATCAGATACAAATAACAATATAACAAACCGCAACAGAACAACCACACAACAACAGGGGGCAGCGAATGGGCAAGTACCCTTTACTGGAAAAAGCGGGCGCACCCGGAGGGTTGCGCCGGATAAGGGCTGGGCAGCTGGCCGGTCTTTGCCATGAAATTCGTGGGGCGCTGATTGAGAGGGTATCGGTTAACGGCGGGCATTTGGCGTCGAATCTGGGTGTTGTGGAGCTTACGGTGGCCATGCACCGGGTATTTTCATCTCCGACCGATCAGATTGTGTGGGACGTCGGGCATCAGTGTTATACGCACAAGCTGTTAACCGGAAGGCTAAAAGATTTGTATACACTGCGGCGCTATGGAGGAATGGGAGGTTTTCCGCGTCCGTCGGAAAGCGAACACGATGCCTTTGTGGCAGGACACGCCTCCAACTCGCTTTCGGCAGCGTGCGGTTTGGTAAGAGGGAAAGAGCTTACCGGGGAAGAAGGGCATGTGATCGCTGTAGTGGGAGATGGCGCCCTTACCGGAGGGATGGCTTACGAGGGATTGAACAATTTGGCGCTTAAAAAGGATGGCAAGGTATTGGTCATCCTGAATGACAACAAGATGAGCATATCCAAAAATGTGGGAGGACTTACAAGGTATTTAAACTTTTTGCGAACCAATGCCTCCTATTATAGGGTAAAGGACGCTACAAAGTCCGCATTGGGAGCCGCGCCGTTTCTTGGTAAAGCAATGGTCGGGGCGCTTGGGAACACTATGGCGCTGGTTAAGAATTTTTTCTATAACAGTGACTTTTTCGAGAATTTGGGATATACCTATATGGGCCCGGTGGATGGCCACGATCTGGTTGCCCTGCAAGTGGCGCTTGCCCGGGCAAAAAGGCTGGGCAGGCCGGTGCTTTTGCACGTTGAAACGGTTAAGGGTAAAGGATACGCGTTCGCTGAAGATAATCCCTGGGACTATCATGGGGTAAGCAGTTTTGATCCTAAAGTCGGAAGCGGAAAAGGTTCCGGGAGCGAAAGCTTTTCAGACGTATTTGGAAAGATTCTGACCCGGATGGCGGAGGAGGACAGGAGAATTTGCGCCGTCACCGCGGCAATGAAGCGCGCCACCGGGCTAGGTAATTTTTGCGCGCGTTTTGGGCGGGAAGGCCGCTTTTTCGACGTTGGCATAGCCGAAGCCCACGCGGTCACATTTTGCGCCGGCCTGGCCGCGAAAGGATTAAAGCCGGTTTTGGCGGTGTATTCCTCTTTTTTGCAACGCGGATACGATCAGCTTATCCACGATTGTGCCATAGAACCAAAGCATGTGGTATTGGCGGTCGATCGCGCGGGGTTGGTGGGCGAGGACGGCGAAACCCATCAGGGAGTGTTTGACTGTGCGTTTTTAACCAGCATTCCCGGTACACGGGTATATTCTCCGGCTACTTATTCGGAGCTTGAGTTAAGCCTGCGGGAAGCGATAAAGCAGGGAGCCGGGCTTTGCGCGGTGCGTTATCCAAGGGGGGCGCAGCCGCAGCTGGAAGAGTGTTGTCAAAGCGGCAGTCTTGAGCCGCTTCACTTGGAACACGGGCGAAAACTGTTGCTTATAACATACGGGCGATTGACCGAACAGGTATATATAGCTTGCAAAAGACTGCGTGAGCGCGGGAAAGAGGTATCATTTCTCAAGCTGACCAGAGTCTGGCCGCTGGAGGAAAGCGCACTTAAAATTGCCCACGGATATGATACTGTGATGTTTGTGGAGGAAGGCATCAAAAGCGGGGGAATAGGGGAACACTTTATTGCCCGGCTGGCTGTGGAGGGCTATAAGGGAAATATGGAAATCAAAGCAATCGAGAATCGGTTTGTGCCTCAGGGTAAGGTAGCCGAACTGATGAAATTGCTAAGACTGGACGCCGATTCTTTGGTGGATCATGTTTTACGGCATTCTGCTGTAAATGGGAGGGCATCGGTATAAAAAAAAGGCTGGATATACTGATGGTGGAGCGCGGGCTGACGTCGGGGCGCGACAGGGCAAAAGCTCTTGTTATGGAAGGCGTCGTTTATGTGGGCGGCCAAAAAGCTCAGAAGCCTGGAGAGGAGTATGGCGCCGCAGCAGAGATCGAAGTGCGCGATAAGCGGATTCCTTATGTTAGTCGTGGAGGCTTGAAACTGGAAAAGGCTGTAAAGGCATTCGGCATTACGGTTCGGGAGATGGTGTGTGCGGATATCGGGGCCTCTACCGGAGGGTTTACCGATTGTTTGCTCAAGCATGGGGCTAAAAGAGTTTACGCAGTAGATGTGGGCTACGGGCAGCTTGCGTGGGAATTGCGCGCGGATGAACGAGTGGTTGTGCTGGAGCGCACAAATGCCCGGTACCTGACAAACAAAGAGATTCCCGAGCCTTTGGATCTGATCAGCATCGACGTAAGTTTTATCTCGCTTGCGTTGCTAATCCCGGGACTGAGCGGGCTATTGAGGGAAGATGGACGAATGTTGTGCCTAATCAAGCCTCAGTTTGAGGCGGGGCGGGAAAATGTAGGGAAAAAGGGCGTGGTGCGGGACAGCGCGGTTCACGAACAGGTTATCGTGAATGTAGCGGATCTCGCTGTGTCAAACGGCCTTGTTCTGGCAGGGCTGGATTATTCCCCGGTTAAAGGGCCGCAAGGAAACATAGAGTATTTGCTGTACTTGGAAAAAAAGCGGGATTGCGCCCCGATGGGGCGTGGCGTGGTAGAGAAAGTTGTCAAATCTGCCGCAGAAGGGTTGGAGGGTAAAATATGAAAGTGCTGATCTTGCCGAATTTTAACAAAGAGGGCGGGATTGATAGCGCAAACCGCGTTATAGAAAAGCTCAATGAGCTTGAGCTTATTCCGATGTTTGGCCGAAGCGCTGCAGGAAGGATCGGAATAAGCAATGAGGAAAGAGGCTGTGTTGTAGCGCCTTTTGAATTGCTGCTGCGCGAATGTGACGTTATACTGACCATAGGCGGCGACGGGACAATTTTGCATTCGGTACAGCACGCGTTGCGTTACGGTAAGCCGCTGCTTGGTATCAACACAGGGCGGATCGGATTTCTGACCCAAATAGAAGCGGACGAGCTGGAAGGCCTTGAGGTATTGCGCAAAGGAAACTACACGATACTCGACCGCATGATGCTGGAAGTGACGCTGATACAGGATGACAGGCAGGAGATTTTTATGGCGCTAAATGAAGCGGTTCTTAGCCGTGGTGAATCCGAGCGGGTGGCTGAGATCGCGGTTACATGCGCCGGGAAGCCGGTGGCTTCGCACCGGGCGGACGGGTTGATGTTTGCCACGCCGACCGGTTCTACAGCATACAATCTGGCAGCAGGGGGGCCGGTATGCGATCCGGGTTTAAATCTTATTATGATGACTGCGATCAGCCCTCTTTCTCATTTTCACCATACGATGATCCTATCCCCAGGACAGAGCTATGAGGCAAGAGAAAAAGCCAGCGATAATAAAAGAGGGCTGATATTTTCGATAGACGGCCGCCGGGCGGGGGTGCTGGGGCAAGGCGGGTATGTGCGTGTGCGCAGTTCGGAAGTGCGGGCGCGGTTTATTGACTTGGGCCTGCGGGATTTTTACCGCAGGGTTGATGTAAAGCTAAGGGTAGGCAAGTGAGCAAGGAGGGGGAGTTAAACTATGAAAAGCAAGCGCCACGCGAAGATATTGGAGTTAATCGCCGAATATGAGATCGACACCCAGGAGGAACTGTTGGGGAAACTGAACGATAATGGATATAAAGTGACGCAGGCCACTGTATCGCGTGATATAAGAGAGCTGCGGCTGGTTAAGGCGCAAGCGGGAACAGGCTATAGGTACTCCTTGAATTCGAACAAGGAAGCCGTGGACATGAGTTTTAAGTTTCATGCGGTGTTTACCGAGTCGGTGATTAAGATAGACTATGCGGAGAATATAGTGGTAATCAAATGTTACGTCGGTATGGCCAACGCGGCGTGCGCGGCGTTGGACAGCGTTCAGTGGGAAGGCCTTGTGGGCACGATTGCCGGCGATGATACGATACTTTGCATAATGCGGGACAAGCAGATTGCGGCCAAGCTTGCGGGGCAGCTTTTGAAGCTGCTTAAATAGCTTTGGGGGCAAAGCCCATATTAATACCGTCGCGGAGACACATCAATCTTCGAGCGCCCCTACAGCTCCGAAGACACAGCAGCAGGGTGCCGGGTGGTGCAACCGCAAAGGTAACGCCATCATGTATGAGGGTTGGTGCGGCGCAGCCGCTTCCTAATTTCACAAACGCAACGAGAAACCCCGCATAGAAGTTTTTGAAGATTCTTAAGAAACTTTTTTCAAAAAGTTTCTTAAGCGGGGTATGGGGCAGAGCCCTATAAAGGAGTTTCCCATGCTCACAAAACTGTACATTCAAAATATCGCGGTCATCCACAAAGCGGAAATAGACCTGAGCCCCGGCCTCAACGTATTTACCGGAGAAACCGGGGCGGGTAAAACCATATTGATATCGGCGATCGACGCGGTGCTGGGAGAGCGCGTAACGCGGGAGATAATCCGCGCCGGAGAGGAAAAGGCGGTAGTGACCGCTTTTTTCGAGGAGTTGTCGCCCAGTGCCATAGAGACGCTCAGAGAACTTGGGTATGAGGAAGACGAAGGGGGAATCCTGATTACCCGCGAGCTTTCCGCCTCTGGAAAAAGCAGCGGCAAAATCAACGGAATACCTGCCACAGCGGCTATCTTAAAGCAAATATCCTCAATGCTTATACAAATTCACGGCCAGCGGGATTCGCAGCAGCTTTTATCCGCGGAGCGCCAAATGGAAATGATCGACTCATTTGGACGCAACGGGCGGCAACGCGGCGAATACAAAGAGGCGTATGACATCTGGCGGACTTTGGAGCGCCAGAAAAGCGAGCTGTTGATGGATGAAAAGCAAAAAGCGCAGCGTGTGGACATGCTTTCATATCAGATAGCGGAGATAGAAGGTGCAGGCTTGTCGGACAGGGATGAAGAAGATGAGCTTATCGCCCGAAAAAAGCTGATCGGAGCGGGAGAAAAAGTTATAGGGGCGCTATCCGCAGCATACGGGGCGCTTATTGGCGAAGGTGAACTGGAAGGTATAAATTCAATGTTTGACAGGTTAAGCGGGGGCGTAGGAGAAGCCGCGGAGTATATCGCGCCGCTTGAGCCCATGCGCTCGCGATTGGACGAAATGAGCTATGAGCTTGCGGAATTTACCTCAGAGCTGCGCGGACATTTGGAAAGCATTGAGTTTGACCCAAGAGAGCTGGACGACGTTGAGTACCGGTTAAGCCAAATCCACAAGCTCAAGAAAAAATACGGCCCAAATATAGCGGCTATTGTCGATTACGGAGAAAACGCCCGCCGGGAACTGCAATCTCTGACCGAAAGCGAGGAAAGACTGGCGGAACTGGAAAAGCTTTCGGGGGAGGCGCTGCGCCGGGCTGAGGATCTGGCCGGGGCGCTCAGTGATAGCAGGAAAAAAGCGGCGGCGCTGTTCATAGAGCAGGTGGAAGGCGAGCTTGCGTTTCTGGATATGCCCGCGGTTAAGCTAAGCGTCAGGCAGGACAGAAAGGAACTAAGCCCCGACGGATGGGATGAGATGACCTTTTTTGTTTCCACAAACGTTGGAGAAGAACCCGGCCCGCTGTCAAAAATAGCGTCCGGCGGTGAGATCGCCCGTATGATGCTGGCCATGAAAAATGTGTTGGCGCAAAAGGATGGGGTTTCCACCCTCATCTTTGACGAGGTGGATTCCGGGGTAAGCGGGCGTGCGGCGCAAAAGATCGGCCAGAAGCTGGATCAGGTAAGCCGCGGCAGGCAGGTGATCGCGGTTACGCATTTAGCGCAGGTTGCGGCGTTTGCGGACAGGCATTTGCAAATCCGCAAGGAGGTTGAGGGCGGGCGCACCTATACAAGGGTTGAAGAACTGGACGCCGAGGGCCGCAAAGCGGAACTGGCACGGATCACCAGCGGCGATAACGTCACATTAACGGCGCTCGAAAACGCCCGGGAGCTGATCGCCCACGCGCAGAAGCTTAAAGAAAACAAAGGAGCAAAAGAATGACACTATACCAGGAACTTACCCGGCGGGGGCTTATAGCGCAGCAAACGCACCCGGAGCAAATTGAAGAACTGATGGATAAAGGGAAAGTCACGTTTTATATCGGGTTTGACGCCACGGCTGATTCTTTGCATGTGGGGCACTTTTTGCAGCTTACTATCATAAAGCGGATGCAGCAGCGCGGGCATATGCCGATATTGCTGCTTGGCACCGGTACAACTATGGTAGGCGATCCGAGCGGGCGCACGGATATGCGCAAAATGCTCAGCGTGGACGATATCAACTACAACGCCGACCGCTTTTTGGAACAAATGGGCCGCATAGTGGATATCAGCCCGGAAAAAGCGATTGTGGCCCGCAACGGGGACTGGTTGTTGGGGCTTAATTATATTGAGCTGCTTCGGGATGTAGGCGTACATTTTTCGGTGAACAAAATGCTCAGTTATGAGTGCTTCAAAAGCCGCATGGACAAAGGGCTAAGTTTTATCGAATTCAATTATATGATAATGCAGAGTTATGATTTTTTGGAGCTATACCGCAAGCATGGGTGTATGATGCAGTTTGGCGGCAACGATCAATGGTCTAACATTATCAGCGGAGTTGATCTTGTTCGCCGGGTGGAGGGCAAGGATGTATATGGCATGACCTTTACCTTGCTTGCGACAAAAGACGGCGCCAAAATGGGCAAAACTGCCCGGGGGGCGGTATGGCTGGATCGCAACAAGACGGATCCTTACGAGTTTTTCCAATATTGGAGAAATGTAGATGACGCGGATGTGATCAACTGCCTTAAACTTCTCACTTTTTTGCCAATCGAGGAAATCGAGGAAATGGAAAAGTGGACGGGCAGTCGGCTGAACAAGGCCAAAGAGATTCTGGCCTATGAGCTTACCAAAGACGTCCACTCGAAAGGGGATGCCGACAAAGCCCAGGAAACCGCTAAGGCGCTATTTACCACCGGAGGAGAGGCGGAGAATATGCCCTCCACTATTTTGTCGGAGGAAGATCTTGTTTCGGGCGGGATATCATTGGTTGACCTTCTGGTAAAAACCGGGCTTGCCCCATCCAAAGGGGAGGCGCGCAGGTTGATCGGGCAAAAGGGGATCAGCATAGATCAGGGCGGCGGTTTTTATGCTGTTGAGGATTCGGCTTTTACTTTGTCTGGTGATAAAATCAGGGACGGAATAATAATCCGCAAAGGCAAGAAAGTGTTCCATCGGGCAAGCTTCTGATTTAAAAATTGTGGGCGCTTGTGAGGCTTTTTAAAAATATCCCAAACGCCCACCCCAATATTGAGAGCTCTACCAGGCCGTTTCCAATTCGTTTTCCGTTTTTCAGTTGCATTTTTTCAGCGGTATTGGTATAATAACTGCACAGCAGTTATTATACATTTATGTCCTTTTTGCTCCCGGCTGCGCCGGAACCGCAAAAGAGTGGCAATTATATAATAATATGTGCTTGTGGTATAATACGCACATATCATGAAAAAACATTGATAATATGCAAGGAGGCGTTATGATGAAAGGATCCAGCCAAAGTTTAACAGCAGCTTATGGCGTAAAACTGCTTACCCAGACCGCGCTGCTGTGTGCTATAGGCATAGCGATTCCAATGTTTATGCCAATAAGGGTTGTTATCGAACCGATGTCTTTTACCCTCGCCGCTCATGTGGCAATATTCATCGCAATGTTTATATCACCTACAAGTGCGATTGCCGTTACGATCGGCACGACAATGGGGTTCTTTTTTGCCGGGTTTCCTATTGTTGTGGTTTTCAGGGCGGGTAGCCATATTGTTTATGCGATAGTTGGTTCCCTTTATTTAAAAAGGCATCCCGATTTGCTGGACAAAAAATTTCAGCTGATAATTTTTTCCTTTGTGATTGCGGTTATCCATGCCATAGCTGAGGTGGCGGTTGTAATTCCCTTTTACTTTGGCGGCACTCTTCCTGCCGGATTTTATGCCAGGGGCTTTGTTATGGGAATTATTATTCTTGTAGGCGTTGGCACAATAGTACATAGTATTGTGGATTTCTTTATTGCAAGACTTATTTGGCGCCCGTTGCAAAAAGTTGCAAATTAGTGTCAACAGGTCGTATCGTTCAGCAATATGTAAGTACCTGTAACCCGCGGGTGATTATCAATCACCCGCGGGCGTATATTAATTCGTCATTTTATTTCTTAATTTTTGTTTATGGCGCGCATCTATGGTTGTACTTGCAACATACTGAATAAAATATACATTTGTGATTGGTTTAATTTTTTACTTTTCAATATCCTTTTTTTTTGATATAATGATCGGTAAATGGCCAAAAGAGCCATAGAACCGGATACGTGGCGAAGCATACGCAGAGGAGATATGCAGCTTGAATATTAATTCGCTCTACACTATAATACTGTTAACCGCGGTCTGGATAATATTGCAGGAAGGCTTTACCATTTTAATTGTGGTATCCGGGCTTGCTATAAGCGTTTGCTGTGTTTTTTTTGCCCGCCGCTTCCTTCCTATGCCCAGACCAGCTCCTATAAAACCGCTGAGGCTGTTGCTTTATCTGTTTTTCCTATTAGGTCAGATGTATTCCGCCTGCTTTATGGTTATAAAGATAATTTTTACCGGAGCGCATGTGGAAATCGTTGAAATACAAACAAAGCTTACCAATAAGTTTTTGCAGACTATACTTGTTAATTCCATCACACTTGTACCCGGTTCGGTATCGCTGGGGCTTGCGGAAAACAAAATTACTGTGCTGTGGCTTAAGAAGAAAAACGATGTCGGGAGCGCAAATGCGGATGAATTTTTAAAAGGTAAACTGGAACGTGTGCTGATAAAAGCGCAGAAGTGAACGTATAATGTAAAATATTACCTGCAAAAAATTAGTATCAGCTGCATGGCGGCGAAATAGGGGTTAACATGCACATAATATGGATTTTATTGGTTTATATGCTCTTATATATTATTCGGGTTGTGCAAGGGCCCTCCATTTGGGATCGGCTTCTTGGGCTTAGCCTTATTTCGTCTAAAATTACTCTGATTATTGTTACTTTTGCTTCCCTCAGCGGAATAACTTATCTTTTAGACTTTGCAATTACCTATGCGCTAATTGGGTTTATCAGTATTATTTTTGTAGCCCTTTTCCTGGTGAGAAGAATGAGAGGAAGTGGCAAATAATGGAGCTTGTTGGGGATATAATTATATATATCGGCCTGATTTTTATGTTCATAGGCTTGATCGGCATAACAAAATATAAAAATTTTTACACAAGGATACTTCTGACGACAAAGATCGACACGATAGGGGCCATCACTTTTCTTATCGGCGTTGCCGTTAGAAACTGGTTTAGCTTTTTTTCATTAAAAGCGCTTCTGCTTGTAGCCATTATGATGATACTTGACCCGCTTGCTACTCATATAATGGCACGCTCAGCTTATATATGCGGCTACACGCCTGATGGGCAGGAAAGTAATAAAAGTTACAATGAGGAAAATTTATGATACTGTTGTTTCTTTTTTTCTGGCTGGTTAGTGCGATAATGATTGCGCTGGAAAAGAAAATCGTAAGGCTTATCATACACCTTGGGATTTTTTCTCTAACCAGCTCAGTTTGCTTTTTACTGCTTGCAGCGCCCGACGTTGCAATGGCTGAAGCTGTAACAAGTATTATTTCAACCATTATTTTCATTGTTTGTTTTGAGAAGTATTTCAGCATTGCCTACACATCAGGCCCAGAGGTAAAGCCAACGGGAATAAAGGGCTTTATAGAAAACCCTAACCCTCTGCTGCCTATTGGCTTTACGATACTTCTGGCCGTCCTGTTTATTGCGTTTATTCCCGATGTTACACAAAGCACATATCTTAAAGAGCAGTATCTGACATATTTCAGCTATGATGTTGGGGGAGAAAATTCCGTAACTGCCATATACTTGGGGTATCGGGTATATGATACGCTGTTCGAGGCACTTTTGCTGCTCGTAGGTATTGTAGCGGTAATGCATTTATCCTTTTATGAAGGCAACCTTGCAACAAAGGAAAAATTAGTAAGTAGAGATATAAACAGTTCCACTATTGCCATTACAACAGTCCGCAGCATATGTCCGGTCATACTGATGTTCAGCGTTTATCTCGTTATAAACGGTCACATTACAGCCGGCGGAGGCTTCCAAGGGGGCCTGTTAGCGGCGGCATTCTTCATATGCAGATACATAATATTCGATATATACGATATAAACATTGACCGGGTAGTAACTATAGAGAAGCTTACTTTTGTGTTGGCCACTTTAGCTGCTGCATATTTTATTTTCTTCGGCGCGCGATATTATTTGCCAATACCACAAGGCGTCTATCTTATCATGATGAACACGCTTATTGGGCTTAAAGTGGCAAGTGGTTTTCTTATACTATTTTACAGATTCATTGTATATGAAAGGAGATAGCCAATGAATTTCGGAATAGAACTTGTGGCAATTGCCGTGTTTTTTATCAGCTTTTACATGCTGATATCAAGCAAAAACGCTATAAAATCGGTTGTCGCGATTGTAGTTATGGAAATAGCGGTTGTTATGCTTTTCCTGAGTCTCGGTTTTGCGGCGGGTATGACGCCGCCCATCGGCACTGATTTGACATATGCCGCGGATCCGCTTCCCCAAGCTTTGGTAATCACCACCATCATCATAGGAGTCACCGTTTCCGCTGTCAACCTGGCTATGCTTATTTCTTTCTATCGGCAGTTTAAAACTGCGGATTGGGGTGTTGTAATAAGAAAAATAAAAGAAGGCAGCAGGATAGACACAGGCTCCGACAGCAACAGCATTTTAGAACAGCCAAGCGAGATATTGTAATAATGAAACCTAATGGAAACAATGGAGTAGATATATGCTTTATTCTTTCGCGGTAGCACCTGTACTGATAGCGATATTGTTGTATGTCCTCCCTTTTGAAAGAATAGCGAGATCAATTGCGATTGTGGCGCAAATTGCCCTTGTTTGCTTTGCCTCTTATGTGTTCATTCTGACCAGAAGCGAAGATATCGTCACCTCGGTAGGGAATTTTCGGGGTCTGCTCGGGATTACATTGAGAGCGGATGCCCTATCGGCAGTTTTTCTTGTTCTCACTTCCGTTATTTTTCTTGTCGTTGCTGTTTTCAGCTTTAAAAAGATTATCAGCCGCCTTTACTGGTTCTTTTTATTTATCTGGCAGGGAATGCTAAACGGTATTTTTCTTTCAGGCGACATCTTTAACATATTTGTTATGGTCGAAGTTGCTACCGTTGTTGTTGCGGTTCTGATTATGTTTAATCGAAGCAAACGCTCAATGTATGACGGCATGATTTATCTGATGATAAATACGGTAGCCATGCAGTTCTATTTGTTTGGCTTAGGTTACGTCTATAAACTCACAGGTGTGCTTGATCTGGAAACCGCTACCCAGAGACTTGGCCAGTATGATACAAGTATGATTATTCTACCCGCTGCGCTAATTATGACTGCAATTGCTTTGAAATGCTCCCTGGTGCCTTTGCTCAGCTGGATACCCAAGGCTCACGGCACAGCCGGCGCCCCCTCCGGCGTAGCAGCTATATTATCGGGCCTGCACGTTAAAGCCGGATTGTATCTTTTTATTCGTTTTCAATCGTTATTCGGACAAATTGACTTAACATTATTCTTTATGATAATTGGCATCGCTACTGCAATAATAGGGTTCGTGTTTGCCATGTCTCAATCGGATATCAAGCTGCTTCTGGCTTACAGCACCGTTTCGCAAGTTGGCATGATCGTGATAGGACTAAACATTGACGACGCATTCTCTCAAACCGGAAGCATATATCACATTGTTAATCACGCCTTTTTTAAAACCGCGCTATTTTTATGCGCCGGGATTATTGTCGATGTTTACAAAACGCGGAATCTCAATCAGATCCGCGGGGTGTTCAGGCGGATGCCTCTGGTAGGAATCGCATCTATTATGGCTATATTGGGGATAGTGGGCGCGCCAATTTTCAACGGAAGCATTTCAAAGTATTTCATTGCAGCGGGTCTGGATGGGGTGGTAACTTATATCATCATGTTTGTCAACTTGGGAACCATTATCATATTTATAAAATTTGCCGCGATACTTTTCGGACGTTGCACGATCAACACGGATGAGGAAGTTGTAAAAGTAGACGGTTTCCAGAAAACCGCCGTAATGATTCTGGGCGCTTTATGCTTTGCCGGAGGTATGTTCGGGGAGCAATTTATCCAGATATTATTCAATGTGACTGTAAGAGTAGACGCGGCCGGATATATACAGAAGAGTCTTATTTTTGTTGCCAGTGTGGCAGCCGGATTTTTCATTCATAAATACTACATACAACGAAGCGTTTTGTTCAAGCAAATAGGTGAAATAGAGCTGGGGTTTAGAGGTATGTGCGCGTCAATGGGCGGTTTTTTCGCCTTAATTCTGATTGTTATGCATATGCAGTAAAAACATAGGGTGTAATCTGTGAATGGTGGAAATAACGCCGTTCGGATAATTTCATCACAAAAACACAAAATTGTGATAAAATTGCTTTACTGGCTGAATAATTAAAACAGAGGGCGCACTTATGTACCACAGCAAGTGTGGTACGTGCGTAAAACTTATGTTATGGATGATGAAAGCATCACAAGCGAGGAGGCGATTATATGCTAACGTTTAATCAACATGATCACCATTGGAATTACTATTTATCGGTTGAAAAAACTTAATTAAGACAATTGACTATGTAGAAGTGTGTCCTAAAAATGATGCAGCTCATTCATTTGAATACGCAAAAATAATTATGTTGGCTTGCTCAGAGATAGATGTAATATGTAGATTACTCTGCAAAGCGATTGACCCAAACTCTGATTTTGACGACCCTAAAATTCGAACAGGAAAAATCAGTGAATACGCTAAAATAATCTTGTCGAGATTCCCCAAAATAACAGCGTTTGAGTTTTGCAATTCGAGAAGTAGTCATAAGATTGCCCCATTCAGGGATTGGAAACTAACCCCATATACATCACCTGCTTGGTGGCTTGATTATCAAAAAATTAAGCATTATAGACACGATTCATATGAATGTGCAAATCAAATCAATGCATTTTCCTCGGTAGCAGGTTTAATGGCATTGAATTTATATCTTCAATGCCTTATAAATAACAAGGACTACGCAGACCCTCAAACACCTTCAAGCCTTTTCAGGTTCAATGCTGCGTCACCTTATTTAGCTGTAAGGGTAGTTATGGAATTGCCAGATTTCAAAGGAGTATCTTAGCAAGCACCAGTAGCGTTATTTATGCCCTCCACAGATTACATCTTAAGATTAAGAAGTAAGAGGAAAAATGTTGGAAAATGCTTTGTTCATAGTTTTTTCTTTGCGTTGTTATGCGCACGTCCTCTTATTTCCAGCCTCTTACTTCTCTATTGACAAACGTCAGGGAAGAGTGTATTATAACAAGCAATTGAATAGTCTGTTTCAGGGCGAGGTGCAAGTCCTCACCGGCGGTGAAGGGTCGATCAAGGCCACAAGTCCGCGAGCCTATGGGCTGACAGGGTAAAAATCCCTGACCGACGGTTATAGTCCGGATGAAAGAAACAAGGCGTGTGCTTTTGCGTCGCGTCCCCGAAACATTGTTTTCGGGGATTTTTTACGTTCCTTCCGGAACAGACTGTATCTTTAAAAAACTGGAGGAATGATTATGCAAACATCAACGACGACAACATTTTCAAGAACGAGAAAGCTCACGACTCTGGCCTGCCTTAGCGCGATATCGTATGTGATGTGGGCAGTAGGACGGATTCCTGTGCTGTCCGCCGGGCCATTAATACTGCGGTATGACCCCAAAGATATTGTCATTGCGTTTGTTGGGTTTATGTTTGGCCCGCTATCGGCATTCGCGGTGTCGGTGGTGGTTTCCTTTGTGCAAATGATAACGCTTAGCACAACAGGCCCTATCGGGTTTGTTATGAACGTGATTTCCACCTGTACATTCGTCTGTACAGCCGCTTACATCTACAGAAAGCGAAGAACCATCAAAAGCGCGGTTATAGGGCTGGCTTGCGGCCTTCTGCTCATGACAGCAACTATGATGCTGTGGAATTACATTATAACGCCCATCTGGATGGGCGTACCCCGTGTGGCTGTAGTTCCCCTTTTGCTGACTCTTTTCCTTCCCTTTAACCTTATCTCAGGCGGACTAAACGCCACATTGACTTTGCTGTTGTATAAGCCGCTGACAAGGGCGCTACGTGGGATTGGTATGATTCCCGAACGGGAAAATGAGCTTGCCGCCACTAAAAAATGGAGCTTGGGTGTCTTTCTGGTGGCTGGCCTTGTATTTATAAGCTGTGTTTTGGTGGTAATGGTATTTCAGGATGTTATTTGACGGTTAAGCCGTAAGCGCGCCTGCGCGGGTTTTGCGTATGTGTGGCGCTATGATTGTCAGCGCAAGTTGACAAAATGCTGGATTTATGTTATGCTGACAAAATAAGCAACATAAAAAAACTGAATATAACCTTATCAAGAGAGACTGAGGGATCAGGCCCAATGAAGTCCGGCAACCTGCCAAATGGCAAGATGCCAATTCCTGCGGAGAATATTTCCGGCAGATGAGGAAAGTCAAAGTATCGAAAGGCTCTCTTTTCCGGGCCTTTCGATTTGTTTATTACTTGGATTTTTTAAGAATGAAGGAGGTCATTAAATGACAAAGAATTTATTTACATCGGAATCTGTTACTGAAGGGCATCCTGACAAGATATGCGATCAGATATCTGACGCGGTGCTGGATTCGATAATAGCGCGGGATCCTGGAGCGCGGGTGGCGTGTGAAACTTGTGCCACGACGGGACTGGTGCTGATCATGGGAGAAATCACTACGAATGTGTACTGCGATATACCAAAGATCGCGCGGCAGGTGATCAAGGATATAGGGTACAACAATCCGGAGTATGGGTTTAATGGGGATAGCTGCGCGGTTCTGACGGCAATTGATGAGCAAAGCGTAGATATTGCCATGGGGGTGGAGCAGGCTGGCGCGGGAGATCAGGGCATGATGTTTGGATTTGCCTGTGATGAAACGCCCGAGTTTATGCCGTTGGCGATATCATTGGCGCATAAGCTGGCCAAGCAGATGACGACAGTGCGCAAAGATGGAACATTGAAGTATATGCGCCCAGACGGAAAAACTCAGGTAACGGTGGAATACGAGAACGGCAAGCCCTCCCGCATTGATACGATTGTTATGTCCACGCAACACGCGGAGGAAGTTAGCATGGATATTATCCGTGAGGATCTAATCAAGCACGTTGTGGGGCATGTTGTGCCTGAGAGTCTGTTGCGGGATACGAGGTATTTCGTGAATCCGACCGGGCGGTTTGTAATAGGAGGCCCGCAAGGGGATAGCGGTCTAACCGGGCGGAAGATTATAGTGGATACATATGGCGGCTACGGGCGTCATGGAGGCGGATGTTTTTCAGGCAAGGATCCGACCAAAGTGGATCGTTCGGCGGCATATATGGCCCGGTATGCGGCCAAAAATATAGTGGCGGCAGGATTGGCGTCCAAATGCGAACTGCAGCTGTCATACGCGATCGGGGTGGCGGAGCCGGTATCTGTGCGGGTGGATACGTTCGGCACCGGCAAGATAGATGATATAAAATTGGCTTACGCCGTTCGCAAGGTGTTTTCATTTACGCCGGATGCGATTATCAGGGAGCTGGATCTGCGAAAGCCGATTTACCGGCAGTTGGCGGCGTATGGACATATGGGACGTGAGGATCTGGGCGTGAGATGGGAACGCATCGACAAAGCCGAGGATCTGCTACGCGCGCTTTAGCCCTGATTAGTATCACCGAATAGGAAACCGGGATTTTTTCGCGCCCAAATTCGCCCATACATAAACAGACCGGCCAGACACGCGGGAGGATTATAATCGCATGACTAAGAAATACGCCATTAACATACTTTTAGCGGCAATCATTTTGGTATTTATTGCGTGGGCGTTCAATCTGGCAAGAGCTTCCGCAACTGGCAATCATACCGTGCTTATCACCACCAATGCCTCGTATTATGCGGGCACCGACTTAATTGCGGCGGTTAAAATCGCTGACGCTGAAGGAAATCCCTTGGGCGCGAGGTTGAATGTCGCGCTGCTTGAAACAGAAAGCGGGGCTGTAATGTCGCAGGGCAGCTTTCAGGCCAACGACCATGGAAGCGCAATGATAACGCTGCCTCTTTACGGTTTGGATAGCGGCAACTACATTTTGCGTATTATATCCCCGGACATGGCGCGGGAATCGTTTGAGCGTCCGATAACGCTATCAAGCGCCCAAAGCCCTATTGTTACCATAAATTTTAACAAAGGTCTGTATAACCCCGGCGACGAAGTTCTGTTCAGGGCGCTTGTTACCAACAGGAATACGGCGCGGCCTGTCCAGCAGGAGTTCAACATACGCATATACGACGGAAACAACAACAGGGTATACAACGAAACAGCAAAGACTTCCGAATTCGGCATCATCAGCGGAAGGTTTCAGCTGGCGGAAGAAGTCAATAGCGGTACTTACAGGCTTGTGGTAACGGGGGAAGGCTCCGAGACAGAGCAAACTTTCAGGGTGGAACCCTACTTCCTGCCAAGGTTTGAAGTTACCGTAGGTACCGACATGAGCGAATATGTATTAGGCGACACGATGCACATAACCGTTAGCGCCCAATACTTTTTCGGCGAGCCTGTTAATCAGGGGACGGTAAGCGTAACCATAGGCGATTTCCAACAAAGCGGCCCTCTTGACTTAAACGGAGAATTTTCAGTGAGCTACACGCCCGCGCAAGCCGGGCTGTACTCAATAAATGTAGAAGTGGTGGATAATTCCAACAATATGGTAATCGCGTCCAGAGATGTACATGTGGCAAGCGATGTCTTTGAGATTGAATTGCTGCCGGAGCATGGGGAGCTGGTTCGCGGCTTCCCCAACGATATTTACATATTCACAAGAAGGGCAGATGGAAGCCCGGTCAGGGCTTTTCTGCAGCTTACGAGCGCTAATTTCAGCAGGCAGATTGCAACTGATTATAATGGAATCGCAGTTTTCACGATAGACGCATTTTCTGCCGGGACTTTTGTCATAGACATAAACGCTGTTGATATGGACGGAAACGCTGTGAGGGAGCGGTTTGAACTGGCAACCGTAACACAAGACGTGACCATCAGAACCGACATGCCGGTGTACAGCGTGGGGGAAATGATAAAACTAAATATATTAAGCATGGTAGACCACGGCGAAAGCATTATTTACGTTTATAAGGATGACCGACTGCTGCACGTAGAATCCACAATAAATGACGAGATAGAATTTAATCTTGGGGACACTTTCGGTATTATAGATATCTATGCGATCAGGGCCGGTGGCCGGGGCGGATATTCTCACAGGATAATATTCATCGACCCCGGTAGAGCCATGAACATATCTTTGTCAACAGACCGGCCCGAATACATGCCCGGCGAAAACGTAAGCTTAAATATCGGCGTGACCGACGCGGCGGGGAACAGGCTGGAATCCGCCCTGCTTGTCAGCATAGTGGATGAAGCTGTGCTCGCAGTAGCCGCCAACGATTTGTCCATAAACAACATAAGGCTGGCGTTATCGGATATAAGATTCAGCGATGAGCTGGACGCGGCGACACTGTACGCCTCGATAGTATCAGGCGCGTCGGAGCAGGCCATTATGGGGTTGCTGCTCAGGCAGGAGGGAATCTCTCCGCCCTACAGAGTTTCACGTCTGAACAACGAACATGCCAGACAGACAGCCGCTTCTACGGCAAGCAGTCTATTTGGCTGGCTGATTGCACTGATAGTTTTATATTTTGTGATCAGGTACTGGGACAAGATAAAAGCAGTACTCAAATCTTTTGGTTGCGCAGGTGGTTTCGCAACTGCGGTAGGCCTTGCGCTAGGCATCCTTATATTGTATTTTATAATACTGCTTTTTTCAGCGTGCGGCGCTCCCGGTCATGCTCCTATGCCTGCCCCAACCCCGGCTGCACCTACCCAAGACGCAGCAGCTGTTGAACCTGAATCTGCCCCTGCTCCAATGCGGCCCGCCTCGCCTGCGGACGAAGCACAGGCACCACAACCTGAGCCGCTGCCCGAAGATCCGGGGATGCCCCTTGCCGACGTCGATGTGGCAGCCCCTGAAATGGACGACCAAACCGCAAGGGTACGGCGGTTGTTTTTAGAGACATTGTTGTTCATCCCCGAGGTAATCGCAACGGATGGAAGTGCAACACTTGACTTTACGCTGGCCGACAACATAACCACATGGAATATTCAAGTGGTGGGGAATTCAAAAGACGGCACCGTGGGACATGGGCAAGGCAGTATCCGGGCCTTCCAGCCGTTCTTTGTAGACTTTGAGTTGCCCAGAAACAGCGTAAGGTACGACCAGATAAGCATACCGGTTACTGTGTTCAACTACACGGATTACAACCAAGACGTCACGCTGACAATTGCGGAGATGGATTGGTTTACGCTGAACACGAGCCCGGTGCATACCATACATGTTCCGTCCAACCGTTCGCAACTGACCTACATACCGATAACGATACAAGACTTCGGTGACTTTACGTTCAGGGCGGACGCCCGCGCGGACGGGTTCGCGGACGCCGCTGAGCGACCGATAAGGGTTAGCGCAGAAGGATTTTTGATAGAGCGGGTTATATCCAGCGGGACAATAGACGGAGACACATGGCGGCATATAATCTTTATGCAGGAAGACATCCCCGACACAAGGAGGGCTCATATAATATTCTACCCTTCCGCGATGGCGCAGATGGTAAACGGGCTGGAAAATATCTTCAGGATGCCGACAGGATGCTTCGAGCAAATCTCATCCACGCTCTACCCCAATATATTGGCGTTGAGGTATATGGAGGAGAACAATATAATAGACGCACAGCTCGCCCAGACGGCGCGCGGATTTATTACATCAGGTTATCAAAGGCTGCTGACTTATGAAGTGCGGAGCGAGCCGGGCGGTTTTTCAATGTATGGGCGCGCACCGGCGGAAACAGTGCTTACCGCCTACGGGCTGATGCAGCTGACGGATTTAAGCAGCGTGTACAGCGTGGATGAGGCCGTTCTCGAGCGGATGAAGGAGTATTTGTTCGGGCAGCAGAATCGAGACGGTTCATTTGATATACGGGGCGGACGTGTGGCTGGGTTTCCTGCCAGAGACCGGCTGGCGCAAAATGCTTATATCATCTGGGCGCTATCCGAAAGTTTTCCCGACGACCCAAGGCTTGACGCTTCAATAGACTATCTGGTAAGCAACATGAATTCCGTGGACGACAACTATACCCTGGCCCTTATGGCCAACGTATTCATAAACGTGGGCGATCGTATGGCCGGGGAAGCTGTTGACAGGCTGGTGTCAAATGTAGTCGTTACGCCGGAGGAGGGGGCGTTTATATCGTCAACCTTGAGGGATTATTTCGGCACCCACGGAAGCATACAAGACCTTCAAACCACGGCGCTTACTTCTCTTGCGTTATCCAGATACAACGCCCACCCAAACACAAACAGAATGCTTATAGACTATATTATCTCGCGCAAAGACCCCCACGGTACATGGCATAGTACTCAGGCTACCGTATTAAGCCTGAAGGCGCTGATTGAGTACCGTGAAACGGGCGAGCTTGAAGACGGGCAAATCACCATAACCATAGGCGACACAACGAGAACCATAGATATCAGGAAAGATAACACTCTCGATTTATATCGTGTGACCTTTGACAATCTGGAGAGGGAAAACATCGTTGAGATCAGCTTCCCGATGCAGGGCAGTATGGTGTACAACATTGTGCAGGAATACCACGTCCCCTTTGATCTGATGGATATAGAACAAAGCTTTGAAATAACCGCCGTCATGAACACAGAGCTTTCGGTCAATGAGTTGGTCACCAAAAACATCAGGATTATAAACCGGTCGGGGCTTGAGGTGGGCAATGCTATGGTTGTGGTTTCAATCCCGCAAGGGTTCCGGGTGGAGCAAAGCAGTCTTGCCGAACTTTTGAACAGGGGCGTCATAGAAAGATTTGAAACCAGATTCGAGTCGATAAATCTGTACTTGAGGGATATTGCGCCGGGCGAAATAACGGACTTGGAAATTCAATACAGACCCGGGTATCCCGCAAACATCACAGCTGGGCAGATAAGGGTGTACGACTATTATAACCCCTTTGTTGAGGGTGTAATGAGACCGTTTAACATAATTGTAAGACACGATTGAATGAACTAAAACCTCAGGCGAACTTAATCGTTTGCCTGAGGGGCTTTTACTTTTGGGAAAAAATGATATAATATTCATGAGGTGTAACGATTAGGAAGTATTACAATTGGAGGCCATCATGGAACAAAAAGCTATCATATTCGCCCATCCTCTTATCCAGCATAAGCTTTCATTGCTCCGCGACAAAAACACCGGCGTTAAGGAATTCCGGGAATTGACCGGAGAAATCGCCATGCTGATGTGCTATGAGGCCACGCGGGATCTGACTGTTGTGGAAACCACAGTGGAAACCCCTCTGGCAACCGCAAAAACAAAAGTGTTGTCGGGCAGGAAGCTGGCTATTGTGCCGATTCTTCGGGCGGGACTTGGTATGGTTGACGGTATTTTGCAAATGATTCCCGCAGCCAAGGTGGGGCATATAGGAATCTACCGCGATCCCAATACCAGCCTGCCGATGGAATACTACTGCAAGCTTCCTTCCGACATAGCGGAACGCGACGTCATTTTGCTTGACCCCATGCTGGCGACCGGCGGTTCAGCGGTGGACGCCGTTGACAAGGTTAAGGCCCAAGGCGCTACACGCATTCGTTTTATGTGCATTATAGCCGCGCCGGAGGGATTAAAAGTTTTGACGCAATCCCATCCGGATATTGCTGTCTATTGTGCCGCGCTGGATGATTACCTTGACGAAAATAACTACATAGTTCCCGGTTTGGGTGATGCCGGCGACAGGATTTTCGGTACGAAGTAATGGGGAAAACTAAATACCTAGCCACATAAAAGGAGGGGAGCCGACTAAAAAATCAGCCGCCCCCTTGTTTTTTTATATGTTCAATGGTATAATGGCCGGGCAACCTTGTTAGCTTACAAGGGCCATTAGCTCAGTTGGTTAGAGCAACCGGCTCATAACCGGTCGGTCCGCGGTTCAAGTCCGTGATGGCCCACCATTGCAGTCAAATCCGAACCAACTCATCCCGATGGGTGAAGGGTTCGGATTTGTCTTTTATCTGAAAGGATTAGAGTAGCCTTGTTATTTTACAACATTTAATTTTTTCTTAATTTTTGTAATGAAAATCCAATTTCCCCGTATACCATTGTGTAAACCTTGCAAGAGTTACATCATCTGTGACAGAAAGGGGCTGCTATGGAAGCAATAGCGATAAAGGAGGAGAGACAGGCGGAGACTAAGATGGACGTTGTGTTGCTAGAGTCAATATATCGTAAGTATTACAAAAATGTATACAACTATATTGGCTTTCGCATTAATAATCACTTCGACGCGGAGGAACTAGCCAGCTTAGTTTTTGAGAAGGCCATCGACAATTGGGGGCGTTACAATCCTGACTTTCCCGTGGAAGCTTGGCTTATCGGCATAGCCAAAAACACAGCCACGGACTATCTGCGCAATAAAAAACGGAAATACTTTGTAAGCCTTGACAACATTATTAATTTCGTGTCTCCTAAAAAGCGGCCGGATGAAATTGCGGTTATCAATGAGGAAAATAAAACTTTGATGATTGCCATGGCTAAGCTGAAAGACCAAGAACGGCAGATATTATCCATGAAGTTTGCTACCGACCTCAAACATCATGAAATCGCAAAAATACTAGGTATCAGCGATTCCAACGTAGGAGTTATTGTTCATAGGGCCATACAGAAGCTGAGAAAGCTTATGGGTGAGGAGGATGGAGCATGAAGTACGGTTCTGACAATGAGTTTTTGAACAAATGCAGGGAGATAGACTTCTCTGCCGAAAGTGTGAACTGCGAGAAAAACCTTGACGCCCTAAAGAGTAAATTAACTAATGAGGAGCGATTTGCTATGAATAGAATTAAAAAGATGCCTGTTGCCGTTGCCGCCGCCCTTGCTATTGTACTGTCGTTGTCGGTTGTTGCGCTTGCTGCAACTGCTTGGCGGTATCTTGATACAAGGATTATACAAGGGGAAGAATATGTAAGGAGCTTTACCGTAGTAGAGGGTAATGATGGCAGTCAGATATGGGGTATGGAAATTGACCCGGACGCCACAGGCCCCATTGTTGCTGAAGTAGATGGCGAGCGGGTTGTTCTATTGGACGCGCATCATTATGATGATTTATATGCGGCATTAGCGCGTCTTGCCGCCACTCTCGGTAACACAAAGATGCCTGCTTATCTCCCTGACGGATTTACCTTTGAGCAAGCGACTTATCATGCAAACGCAAACGCCTTGAATATCAGTTATATATTCGGTGAGCAGGAACTTGGCGTGAGGATTATGCACTACCCCGAAGAGTGGGGAATCCCTCAGTGGTCGGAAACCTTTGAGTTAATCGAAATAAACGGTTTCAATGGTAAGGCTGGGGGCGGTAGTTTGTGGTTACAAGTTGGCGATGTTTCGTATATGTTAGATGGTTTTAATTCGAATTTGGACTACGGCCATTTGATCAGAATCGCCGAATCTTTGCAGTAAGTATTGGCGCAATTTCTAATACATACATTAAGTATGTCAAGCCCACGACTTTTTGGTCGTGGGCTTGACACTTTTTCCTTATCGGCTACTCAGACCTGATAGCCTCAAGGGCGCTTATTTTAACCGCGCGCATAGCCGGGATGATGCCCGAAACCAGCCCTACGCAGGTAGCGAACACAAGGCCCAGAATCATCAGCCACAGGGGAATAACGCTGACTGCGGTCGGTTGTCCGCCCATGCCGCCGCCCATCATACCTCCGCCGAAGTGATTCAAAAGGAAAGAGGCCAGGTAGCTCAAAGCGTTTCCGATAATGCCGCCGAATAAGCCAATTAGCGCCGCTTCGATCAAAAACACCGAGCGTATATTTCCCAAAGCGCAGCCGAGTACTTTCATAACTCCAATTTCGCGGGTGCGCTCATACACGGACATGATCATGGTATTCATAATGGAAAGGGCCGAGATAAACAACGCGATCCCGCCTATGAAGCCCAGAATCATTTGAATTTGCCTTGCGCCCTCTTGCATGGACTGCCTTATTTCCTCCATGGAGAAAGTGTTTGTAAATCCCATAGCGCGGATGGCGGCCTCAACTTGCGCCACATCGTCGATGGAGTAGCACCTTACCCGGGCGATGTCGTAGCTTTCCACATGATCTCTGCCCCTGCGGATGTTGTTAGCTCTTTCGAATTCAAGGATGATTTGCTGCATATCGTCAAGAGCCATCACCGCGCCCTGCATGGTTTCCGAGCCCCGTGACCAATCGCCTGTCATAATACCGACGACTTCAATGTCGAATTCCACATCTCTGCTGTTTTCGCCAGAGCGTGTTAGAACCATGGTAAGGGGCTCTGTCAACGGATCAAAGAAAGGGGAGGGGCGTTCTTCGCCATCAGGTACATTCCAAACGTTTATCGTATCGTTGGGCCAGCGTCTTCTTGTATCCCTGAAATTATAGGCGGTAATTTCACCGAACATCATCCTTATACTTGTGCTTCTGCCTCCATCTTCGCCGGGAGAAAGAAGCTCGCCGCTTGTGACTGTGTAGCCTAATCTCTCGATAGCCTCCGGATACATCCCGACTATACTCCAAGTCCACCATTCATAGCGCCTTCTTCGCCCGGCGTACATTATGGCGCTGCCGTTTTCTATATGCAGCTCAACCACGGGAGTAGCGATTTCTACCTGCGGCATTGCCTGAATCGCGGCAATCGCGGCGTCATCCAATATAGTTTCGGTATTTCCGGCATTGTGAATGGTGATCATGGTCAGATCGCCCCAGGCTTCGAGCATTTGGTTTTGAGCGTGTTCGATGCCTATTCCCAGAGAGATCATAACAACGATAAAGCTTGTGCCGATTACAACGCCCGTCACTGTAAGGAAAGTTCTGAACTTGCGGCGGGCGAGATTGCGCACACACATGGAAAGTAGATCAGAAATCCTCATCGAATTCCTCATTTCCCTTGGCTTTTACACGCTTGATGATATATAGAGCCAGCGGTGCGCCAATACCCAACCCACCGATTATAAACAGAAAATATCGCCATAGGGGAGTGTCGGCCTGTTCGGGTTCAAACATGGTGATATCGCTGTCGTTGGGTGGAGGGAACCACGGTTCTTCAACAAAGGTGATGAAGGTGGTTTCGATCTGCATTTCCTCGCCGGCTTCATTTTCATATTGAATGACGATGGCGCCGGTAAATTCTCCGGCTTGTTGGGGAGAAAAGCTGAAGTCCAAGGTGCCGCTGTCCCCGGCCTCAAGATTGCCATGGCGCTCGGTCTGGCCCTGATTGCCCTCAGCGTCGAGGATAAATCCGCTGACATTGAGTATTGTGGACCGGCCCAGATTGACAAAGGAAACCACGACATAGCCTTCATCGCCAAGCTGCATCCATTCTGAGTAATCGGTGATGGGGTCAACGGCAAATCGGTCAATCTGAATAACAGGGATGTGTATGGTGGTGCTGAATGTTTGCTGTACAGGAGCCCCGCTTACCAGGTATTCGTATCTGAACTCAACGTTTACCGCTTGGCTGCCCGCGGGAGCGCCCTGCATGACCAGGAAATCCACGCTTTGAGATCGCTGGCCTCTGGCGGGCATAGATTCAAAGAAATATGTGTTTGTGGCCGAAGCGATCGAAAGAAAACTTTGCTGCTGCTCGGTGGAAACAGGGGTTATGACCATAACTATATTACTAAGGTCAATATTATTGCTGGTGTTGGCAAAGGTCATATTGAGGGTGAAATTACTTCCGGCCTCGATCTGACTGGCTCCAAAGCTGTGTTCGGTCAGTATAACGTATGGGGTGAAAGGTTGCTCATCGTCTTCATCGTCCGACACAACGCCGAAAAAGCGGGCGGTGCCTTCGCCAAATACCTGCTCGCCCAGAATACTGTATTGCGCCAGAAATCCCAACTCGGCAAAGTGAGAAGCGCCTCCGGCGTAAGTCAGGTTATTGAAAGTGGCCGTAAGGCGCGGAGGATCGCCGGTTCGAAAGTTAAGGATGCGCAAAGTGCCGCGTGTGGCGCCATGCGGTACAAGCGAGCCTGTGTTGGTCAGAAAGACGTTGAGGGAATCCCTGTCGAAATCATCGCGGTGAACGTTTATCAGTCCAAGGTCGGCGAAAGTTATCTGAATCGAAAACGGCTCGGTGTCTCTGGTTATATCCCAGATTGCTCTGCCATTTCTGTCATGGGCAATTACGCTTTCGACCGATATGCGGGAGGTGCGTGCATCGGGTGAGAAGTTGTTGTCGCCAGAGCCGTTGCCGCCGGTGGATGGCCATAAATGATTGGGTATAGGTACGTCAAAAGTCAAATCGAAATTCCCGGCGCCTACTGTAAAGGTAACTCCGTGTATCGTTAATAAACTGGTGGGCGAGTTATTAATAATGCTGGGGATTTCAACGCTTACATTCCAGTTGTCGGTAGCCGGCACTTGCGACAAAAATCTAATCGTAAGAAATTGCTGGCCTGCCGGGGAACTCCAAGCTGTACCGGTTGTGACATTGAATGGCGCAGTCAGTGCATTGGGGGGAATCACACCTGCGCTGCTCATATCTACCACGGCGATGAATCGTATAGAGTTGTGGCCCTGAACAATATAATTACCGCCGAGGACAACCAGGCCGGATCCTGATATCGTCGCCGCTCGCACCCTAATTGCCAGCAGGCTGATCAGCGGAATTATCATAGTTGCGACCATAAGCATAGCCAACACAAGAGCTATCATTTTTGTGCCTTTATTTCTCATCCCTTGCTCCTTCTTGCGTCGATCCCACTTCGGCGGGGCTGTTTGAGGCGTCGGCGAATATTTTAGCTTCGTCATCTGGGCGCTCGGCTAAAGAGATGTTTGCGATGTCATCTACGATTTTACCATCCCGCATGGTGACGATCCGGTCGGCATATTCGGCAATTTCGACGTCGTGGGTTACAAGCACCATAGTCTGATGGTATTGGCGGCAAAGACGAACCATCATGTTCATGACGTCAATGGTGGTTTTAGTATCCAGATTGCCGGTGGGTTCGTCGGCAAAGATGATCTTGGGAGTGGCCACGAACGCGCGTGCGATTCCTACCCGCTGTTGCTGGCCGCCGCTCATTTGGCTTGGTTTGTGCCGGGCGCGCTCGGCAAGCCCTACTTCTTTGAGGATTTTTTTAGCTGCGGCTTCGCGCTTGTTTTTAGGCACCCCCCGAAAAATCAGTGGCATACTAACATTTTCAAGGGCGGTCATCGTTGCCATCAGGTTATAGGATTGAAATACGAAGCCGATATTTTTTTGCCGGAATCGGGCCAGTTGACCTTCGCTAAGAGTTGATATATTTTTTCCACCTATGCTAACCTGCCCTTTAGTAGGCTTTTCCAGCCCCGCCAATTGATTTAAAAGGGTGCTTTTACCTGAACCGGAAGTACCCACAATACAGCAGATCTGTCCTTTAGAAACATTGAGGTTAATGTCATTTAGCGCCGTGACTTTTTCATTCCCGACGCGAAAAATCTTTGTCAAATGCTTGACTGCGATTATTGTGGCGCTATCTTCCATAAGCCCTCGATTCCAAGATGGCAGCTTGCAGTTATTATGTCCATTGTACATTATCGACTGTAAATTTAGTATACCATATATAATATATAAGTGTCGTGGTCATCTCTAAATTTTGCATACGCGGGGAATAAAATACAGAGGGGTGTAAATAATAGAGATTGTACTCCCAAGAACTGACGTAAGGCGCTGATTTCGAAGAAAAATTTCCATTCCATACTTTAGTCAAGAGGAGGAACGCAAACTTTATGAAAGCGACAGGAATAGTCAGGAGGATAGACGACCTGGGCCGAGTCGTAATACCAAAAGAGATACGCAGGACTATGCGCATCCGCGAGGGCGACCCGTTATTGATAACACGGACACAGATGGATGGTTTTTTGATGGCGATGTTAAACCTGGGAGCTAGAAATTGGGGTAATTGGAAAAAATTGACTACATAAGAGCGATAGACTGTGAGTATTTGAAGGGATACCCGATGGACAAAGTGAGCGTCCAGATCAGTTTGCCGCCCAAGAACACAGTGCGGTATTTTTCCTCACTATGGACAATGGTGCCAGATTGTATCATTTTTACAGATCTACAATAAATTCGCGTGCCATGAATGTACGCTTTAGAGGAGGAATTCGCCCGGTATGTGTTTGTCAAATAGAAACTACATCAAAAGAGCGCGAAAAAGTGCAGCACCTTACCAACACCATAAAAGCATGATTGTACTTAATGAAGAATCAAGATTGAGTTAGGATTCCGACATTGA
>Ga0123355_10000868_pt1 | contig 41755 bp, 46 predicted proteins | sample TergutEmb28metaG_3_FD_89872 | JGI IMG/M metagenome (GOLD analysis project Ga0123355, IMG submission 89872) | Embiratermes neotenicus P1 segment gut microbial communities from Petit-Saut dam, French Guiana - Emb289 P1 | ecosystem: Host-associated > Arthropoda: Insects > Digestive system > Gut ...
AAAAATCCCATTTGTCATCCCGGGCTTGACCCGGGATCTATTACAAAGCTTGATTCTATCAGATTGCGGCTCGGAGGCCGCAATGACGATAGGTAAAAATATGCACTTTGTCAGCGACCTCGGTCAGACCGCAATGACGAAGTAATTATGGAGGTATTTTAATATGCACGTTATCTATAAAAACGCTTTTATTCAAGCAAACAACGAGAATATAACAAGAAGAACTTTGGCTCATCAGGGCAATTTAATGATGGTAGAGGTGATTTTTCACAAAGCCGGTGATGATTATGGCCTGCATTCACATCCTCATGAACAGATAGCATATGTGCTAAAAGGAAAATTTGAGTTTGCAATCGACGGTCGGGAAAATGTCATTTTAGAAGTGGGTGACTCGATATGCTTTGATCCTGATGTAATTCACGGTGGCAGACCACTTGAAGATAATTCCATACTTTTGGATGTTTTCACGCCACAACGCGAGGATTTTTTACAAAACAAATAATATTAAATTCTATCGCAAAGCATAATTTGTTTTATATCAAAAAGTCAAAAAGACATGGAAATGCCGTTTTTACCAAGATTCGGAATCAGGCTTTTCATGCCGAGAGCTTTTGACGATGTTAATTATTTCGGATATGGCGAATACGAAAGTTATGTTGATAAACGCAGAGCATCATACCGTGGTTTGTTTAATAACAAAGTTGCAGACATGCACGAGGACTATATAATGCCACAAGAAAATGGAAGTCACTACGGTTGCGACTTTGTTTCTGTGTCAAGTAAGGGGTTGACGCTTAAAGCGGTGTCATCAGATAAGTTCAGTTTTAATGCTTCTCCTTACACCCAAGAAGAATTAACCACAAAGCAACACAATTTTGAACTCAATGAATGCGGTGATACTGTGCTATGCCTGGATTACAAACAATCCGGAATCGGCTCCAACAGCTGCGGTCCGGAACTGCTTGAAGAGTATCGTTTTAATGAAGAATACTTCACATTTGAACTCGCACTCATTATGAATTGAGAATTTCTAACAAAAAAAGAAGGCTTCGCAAATATGCAAGGTCTTCTTTTTATGTCGCATTATTTAAGGTCTATTAATACTAATCCCCGCTTACTCACTTACTCAACTCTATCATCTTATCAATACAACGCTTTGCATCGTTTATTGTCTCATCGTCCAGTACGATTTCTTCGCCACCTATGCCTTCTACACAATTGAGTACATCAACAAGTGTAGTTATTTTCATGTTGGGGCATAGCAGCTTGTGTGATAAACTATAAAAACGCTTATCGGGACAACGGTATTGTAAGTGCTCTGCAATGCTCATTTCCGTTCCGATTATAAATTCTTTGTTATCGGATGCTTCTGCATAATCCATAATAGCGGGAGTCGAACCTACAAAATCTGCAAGACTCACAACATCCGGCACACATTCCGGATGGATCAGCAACTCGGCATTTGGGTGAGCAGTTTTTGCTTTCTTCACATCATTTACGTTTACAACAGCATGTATCGGACAACCGCCTTGCAGTAGCTTTATATTTTTACTTGGAACCTGTGATGCAACATATGCGCCTAAATTGCAATCAGGTAAAAACAGAATATTATCATTGTCGATATTCTCTATGATTTTAACAGCCGAAGATGATGTTACGCACACATCACAGATCGTTTTTAGCTCTGCCGTTGTGTTTATGTACGCAACAACTGTGTAATCGGGATATTGTTTCTTTACACCGCTGATTAGTGCCTTATCCATTTGATCTGCCATCGGGCACCCGGCATCAGGGTGAGCAAGAAGAACAGTTTTGTCAGGCGATAATATTTTCACTGTTTCTGCCATAAAACGAACACCGCACATCATAACAGTTTTATTATTAACCTTACTCGCTGCTACACTTAGTTGAAACGAATCGCCTGAAAAGTCAGCTACTTCAACTATCTCCCTTGCCTGATAACTGTGTGCTAATATGCAAATGTCTTTTTCCTTTTTCAGTTTTAGTATTTTATCTTGTACTTCTTTGATTGTCATAATGAAACATACCCTACCCTTTCACTTTACTATCTTGAGCAACAGATTGTGTAATAAATACATTTCCGCCGATTGTTGAATTTTTACCTACAATGGTTTCGCCGCCCAGTATTGTAGCCCCTGCATAGATCGTTACGTTGTCCTCAATAGTTGGGTGTCGCTTTTTTCCGGCGAGTTTCTGACCACTCCTAGTTGACAATGCTCCAAGTGTTACACCTTGATAAAGCTTGACATTATTGCCAATAATAGTTGTTTCGCCAATAACAACACCTGTTCCATGGTCAATGAAGAAATGCTCTCCAATTGTAGCGCCCGGATGAATATCAATGCCTGTAAGACTATGGGCATATTCACTCATCAATCTTGGAATAAATGGAAGATTTTCAATAAATAAAAAATGCGCTATACGATAAACAAAAACGGCGAAGAAACCCGGATATGTTAGTATCACTTCGTCTACATTCTTTGCCGCAGGGTCACCATTAAACCCTGCTTGTGCATCCTTGTTTAAAAGTTGCTGTATGTCCGGAAGTCTGTCAATCAACTTTGCGGCAATACCACTCCCAGGCAACACTTTTTCAAACTCATCTGATAACTCCTGATATATCTCCATGAGTATTGTATTGATGCATTTTTCGTGAGTTTTCGGTTCACAAACTACATTGAAATATCCCGGAAACAAAACCTGCTTAACCTTGTTTAGTGTCCCGGCAATAACTTCTGTAATTGGGTAAACAACTATCTCATTGCTCACAAAACCTTGATGTCCCTCAAGCAGTTTTTCCGATGATTCAAAAACTATTTTATTAATGTCCACTCTTGCCCCCTAGCAATCTTCACACTTCATATCACATCCGATAATCGGAATAGGATCAACGCCTTGTCTTTCGTAATAATTTGATATTGCCGCTCTTATCGCTTGTTCGGCAAGCACGGAGCAATGCATTTTTTCTGACGGTAAACCATCAAGAGCTTCGCTAACAGCCTTATTACTGATATGAAGTGCTTCCTGTACAGTTTTGCCTTTCGCCATTTCGGCTGCCATTGATGAAGTCGCAACAGCCGCACCACAACCGAAAGTTTTAAAACTAATATCTTTTATAATATTATCTTCAATTTTCATAAATATCTTCATGATATCACCGCATTTTGCATTACCGACTTCACCGATAGCATTTGCATCCGGAAGCTCACCCACATTTCGTGGATTTGTAAAATGCTCCATTACCTTATCTGAATACATGTATTTCTCTCCTATTCTTCATTCCATACCGGAGACATACTTCTTAGTTTAGCAACTATTCCCGGCAATTTTTCTAAAACATAATCTATATCTTCATCGGTGTTATTTTCGCATATTGAAAATCGCAAAGATCCGTGTGCAATTTCATGTGGTAAACCAAGAGCCAATAGAACATGGGACGGATCCAGCGATCCGGAAGAACATGCAGAGCCTGAGGATGCATCAATTCCGCACTGGTCGAGTAAAAGTAATATAGACTCGCCTTCAATACCTTCAAAAACGAACGATGCAATACCCGGCAATCTATTTACAGGGTCACCGGTGAGACGTGAACGTGTAATTTTTAGCAACCCCTCAATCAACTTGTCTCGCATTTGGGACACATGATTGAGCGGAATACGTGGTAAAACATCATTAAGTGCAGCGGCGAGTGAGACAATGCCTGCTACATTTTCAGTTCCACTTCGCTTTCCTCGCTCCTGTCCACCACCATGTATAAATGGTGGTAAGTTCAAACCTTTTCTAACATATAGCACACCGACACCTTTAGCCCCACCAAGCTTATGACCTGAAAGGGTTAACATGTCTGCGCCGATTTCCTTTACATCTACCTCTATATGACCTACTGCTTGCACCGCATCAGTATGAAACGAGACATTATTCTCTTTAGCAATCTTTCCGATTTCAGCAGATGGGAGAATCGTTCCAACTTCATTGTTCGCCATCATAATTGTTATTAAAACTGTATCACTTCGAATAGCTTTTTTCAATTCATCAAGGGATACTTGCCCATACTCATTTACATCCAAATATGTAACATCGCAGCCTTGTTTTTCAAGATACTTCAAGGTGCTCATAACTGCCGGATGTTCAATGGCAGAACTTATGATGTGCTTGCCTTTATCTTTATTTTGTTCGACTGTGGACCTTATTGCCCAATTGTTTGATTCAGTCCCACTGCCGGTAAAGTAAATTTCCTCCGGCATAGCACCAATCGCTGTCGCAACAGTTCTTCGCGCGTCTTCAATAGCCTTTTTCGCATCCCGACCTACAGAATACACTGATGACGGATTACCATACCCATCAGTTAGATATGGAAGCATCGCCTCAAAAGCCACCTTAGAAATCGGTCTAGTTGCTGCATTATCAAAATAATATATTTTTTTCATTTATATCTCCACGTTTGCTCAGGGTTATTTTATGTAAATAACTTATACTCCTCGTCATTGCGGACTTGATCCGCAATCTCAGATGATATGCTTCTATTCAAGGGATTGCGGCTTGGAGGCCGCAATGACGGATAAACAACTTTACTAACCCCTAAACCCTAGCCCCTAATATTAAACTTCTCTAAATCTATATACAGTTTTATGATTGTAAACTTCGCCTTTACGAAGGAGTTTCGATGGAAATTCCGGAACGTTTACTGAATTCGGCCAGTATTGTGTTTCTAGGCAAATACCGGTTCTCTTTGAATATACTGCACCGTCCTTGCCGGTTTCACCTGCCATCATATTACCACTATAGAATTGAATGCCCGGTTTTGTAGTAAAGCATGTCATGCTCAAACCATCGCATTCAAGAACTGCAGCCATTGCTAACGGGCGATGCGGCTCATTGGATAATACCCAGTTGTGATCATATCCGCCACCTAACTCAATTTGTTCGTTTGTACTCTCAAATCCCGGAGCAATGCAAGCAAGTTCTCTAAAATCAAATGGTGTGTCTGTTACATCCATCAATTTTCCTTCAGGAACAAGGTTCTCATTAACTTCTGTTATCTTATGTGAGAAAATTTGAATTTTGTGATTTTCGATACTTCCTGCGTCATGACCAACAAGGTTGAAATAGCAATGATTTGTGAGATTTATCGGTGTATCTTCATCACAAGTCGCAGTGTACTCTATGCCTAGTTCTCCATTTGCAAGGGTATATTTTACTTTTACCTCAATGTTGCCCGGCAAGCCTGCTGCTGTCCCCTCTTTATCATTCAATGTTAGAACCAAAGCGTTTGACTGTTCTTCAGCAGACCACACTTGTTTATCAAAACCTACAAACCCACCGTGCAAACAATTAGTCCCATCGTTAACATCCATGTGGTATGTTTTGCCGTTCATCTCATATTGTGCATTTGCGACACGATTGCCTATTCTGCCAATTATTGCACCGTGATAACCTTTATTCGATTCATAACCAGCCATATCGTCAAAACCGAGAGCAACATCTCTTTTTCCTTCACCCACCGGAACGTTAATGCTACGAATCGATGCTCCATATGTAATTATCTCTACGCTATGCCCATTATCGCGCAACGTGTACAGTTCAACCTCTTTACCATCCTTAGTTTGTCCAAACGTGCATTTTTCTATAGTCATATGTTATATAATCCTTTCCAGTTTTGTGCTTATTTTCTTCATTAAATAATGTATGCATCTTCATTGCTACACAGACGCGTTCGTGCCTACTCTATAATAGTTTCTATTTAGATGTCAAGATAACATTGTAACTGAAATTGTCATATTTTGTAACTGTTTCATTTGTTTCAGAAGACAGATGAACCGTCCCGTCTCCTCAATATCACACAACTAAGCGCTATGCTTATCACAAACAATGCAATTGAGATATATTGAGATGTGGAAAATACGCCGTAAACTCCACGCGCAATATCACCCCTATAATACTCGAGAGCAAATCGAAATGCCGAGTACAACGCACCGTACAAACAAGCTATAATTCCTGAATATGGTGAAAACTCGTGTTTGTATATCTTTTTATATATAACTGAAAGAATTACTGCAAGTATAAATAAGCCCGCAGCTTCAATTAGTTGTGTTGCAATTAATGTAACTCCTGCCGGGGCTACTAGAGCATCTTGTGGAAATGTCACTGCAAATATATGAGAACGATCCACCGGAATACCATAACAGCACCCACCAAAGAAACAGCCAATCCTACCAAATCCATGAGCTAATGCTAATGCAGGTGCAAATAAGTCAGCCGTTGGAAGAATCGGAATTTTATATACTCTACAGAAAACAATCATTGCGATTATTCCGCCTATAAGACCACCATAAAATACAATTTCTCCGAAAACCACTGTGAACATTACATTTACAGGCAATTGTCGAAAAGCTTCCCAACGCATGATAATCTCCGGGATTCTCATAATTGGACGCAGTAAAGAAGCACCAATCATACCACCGCATATACAAATAAGAAAAACGAGAGTTGCATCTTTGTTTTTAACTTTATCATTATCACTTATCTTTGATAATAGTTTTATCAAGAACCACGCAGCTACGCCACCTAAAACGATAAACATGCCATAGGTGCCGATTTGTCTTCCAAATATTTCAAATAGTACTGGATACATGCTTTCCTTCCTTATACACAACACCGCTGCGAATTACAGCGGTGTCGATAACATAAAAATTATTTGCTATTTTATAACTTGAACCTGCTATAAATAAAACCATGAATTCATAGCTCCGCAAAGTATGCAGCTCGTTACTAGAACAGAAATACCAATACTAATCGCAGAACATATAATTCCGCCTGTTGCAACACCACTCCGTACTCCGGCTTCACTAGCACTTTTCTTGCCGACTATACCAAGAATCAAGCCAACAATTGCCATTATAGTACCGAAGAAAGGAATCCAACAAAACACAAGTGACGCAGCACCAATCACTAATGATGCAATTGCCATACCCTTGCCCGGATAATAGTCTGATTGTTCTTGCGGCATAATAGGCGGAGGTGGGGGCGGTGGGGGTGGTTGAAATCCCTGCGGCGGGGGCGGTGGAGGCTGAGTTCCTTGTTGAGGAGGCTGTGGAACAAAATCTTGATTGTTGTTATCCATAGTATGTTGTTTCCTTTCAAATAATCATACAGTATTGCTTTTCACGGTAAAGTATAACTCAATTGCATAGTTCCGTCAAGAAAATACGCACATACATAACTATTCCTCAATATCTGCCATTTCAAATGGTATTCTTTTAGTATTTTCCCATTTAAAATAGTCATAACTTGTTAAAAACACAGTGACGAACACTCTAAAATACCCCATCATGTATATGGGATTGAAAAATAATACAACCATTTTTTTGAATAAAGATATCTTCATATTACGCCAGCCAGCCAGAAGTGTTATTAATGTAAAAACAAACAGACTCCCATAAATAAATGCAAGAGGTAGCATTGCCATAGGTAGAGATGTTGCAAGGCTTAGGTTGGTCGTATTGCTAAAAAGCGAAAAACCGATTGTTACAATTCCGAATATCATCGCTACTGTAGAAATCCCGTAAAATGCATAGGCAGGGTATGTACTATACAGAAAATCAAAGTTCTTCCACCTTATACCACGGTCGAACGTCTTTCTGACGATCTTTTTATAATTCATTCTCTGACATTGACTGTAACCTTTAATCCAACGCATTTTGCGCTTAAACGCCGTCTTTGCTTCAGTTGCTTCTTCTGTGTAAACCTTGGCATAGGAATAGTACATTGATGTCCAACCTTTTACAATAGCATCAGCAGTCATTTCATAATCCTCGGTAAGACTGCGGTATGGCCAGCCATTATTTTCTTTTATTACATCTGCACGTACCATCATGCCTGTACCAATCATTGTAATGGTCATACCCATAATGTTGCGAGCACGGTTTCCCAGCTCGTCTACTTGTGTATATAATAAAGCAGTACAGTTTGAGATAAATGAGTTTGAATCAGGTCGGCGGCTTTGCCAATTTTTGATAAGCTTTTTGCCGCAGATAATCTGTTTGTTGCTACTAAGTGCATTGTTCATTTCTTCCAACAAGTCGGGTGCTGCAAGGTTGTCTGCATCCAAAATCAAAAATGCATCATATTTGTCAGGAAACTTTGTCAAAATTTTTTTCAACACCCCATCAAGTGCTTCACCTTTGCAAGTCTGTTCTTCTATTACAGTTATATATGTACGTTCATAACCAGAGGCAATCTCCATTGTTGAATCCATTTCATCCGCTATGACAACGTGGATATCAAAGTATTGTGAATCATATGTCTGAGGGACAAGCGAGTCAAGACAATGTGAAATTACGGAGCTTTCATTTCTGGCAGGGATGATAACAGCAATTTTATTCTTCATTAAATTGACGAGACTTTTTTGTTTTTTGAAAGCAAAAATAAAATAACAAATACGCGGCGAAAATGCTATTAACAACCCGATACAAAGCCACAGATAAATCTGAAGCACCAAACTTGTTACGTGTTCCATATTTATAGCCATTCCTCACATATAATTAGCTCCAATATTGGCCCAACTTAAATCCGTCGTACTTAAATCAACCGCTCTCAAATCAGCCCAATTCAAATCAGCCTCGCTCAGTACTGCGCCATTTAAATTCGCCCATTTTAAGTCAGCCCTGTTTAAATTTGACTTACTCAAGTTTGCAGCGCTCAAATTTGCCGAAGTTAAATTCGATGAGCTTAAATCAGCTTCTGCGATATAAGCTTCACTTAAATTTGCAGAGCAAAAGTTTGTCTCTCTCATATTTGATTTACTCAAATTTGCCCTGCTTAAATCAGCCTTTGTGAATATTGCCCTACTTAAATTCGCTTCCATTAGTAATGCTGAACTTAAGTTCGCTTCATAAAAAACCGATTCGCTTAAGTTGCACTCATTAAAAACAACTCCTCTTAAATCAGCATACCTCAAATCAACTTTGCTTAAGTTCAACTTACTCAAGTCAGCACCGCTCAAATCAGCCCTGAAACCTTGTGTAAACTGCGTCTCTATCCAGAGTCTGTGACTTGCTATAATAGCATGAAGATCCCTCTGACTAATATTTCTCATAATCTCACCTTATCCCTTTCTTGAATGTCATATTGTTATCGTTACATAGGTATTTCGTTGAAAGCTTTCAACAGATATTTTGCGACAACCTCTGCACCGGATATGTCAGTGCATCCTTTTTGATTATTCGAAAACTCTTTTAGTAGTTCATAATCATTTGCAAAAAGTCGGTTTAAAGCTTCACTCAACTCTTCCTGAGAATCACATTTCACACCATATCCATTTTCAACTATGTATTGGTAGTTTTTCTCTTCTTGACCTAAAATATGTCCTGTAATTATAATCGGAACGCACATTTTTACTGCTTCTAAGATTATATTTGGACCTGCTTTTGTGATTAAAACATCGGCGCGAGACAACCTTTCTGCCATATCAAGCACGTACCCCAGAACTGTTACGTTCTCAACGTTCGAAAGCTTTTCATCCAGAAATTCTTTAAGTTTTTTATTACTTCCGGTCACAACAGTTAAATTTACGTTATGCTTTAATGCTGCTAAGATAAGTTTTAAAGTTACTTTCTCACTTTTCAAACTGGGATTGACCATTAAAACATTAGGAATCAATATTTTTTCTTTTGGATTCTTATTTATTTTATCAAATTTAGTGTTTATGGGAAAACCGGAATGAACTACTTTTTTCCTTTGGAAACCCTTTTTCAAAAGAAAATCACACATTTTGAGTGTGGGCACAAACGTTATTTCGCATTTTTTCTCATGCCATAAGTATGAATGCTTCACTAAGTCTATAATGCACGTATAAACAGGAATAGTCAACTTCATTCTATTTAAGCATATATTAACACTTCCAACAAAGCATGGATGAACCGACAAAATTATATCCGGTTTATATTCTTTAATCAGTTTGCTAAAACGTTTATAAATGGGCTTGGAAAGAATGTAATTAGAAATGCCTTTGAATAATGATGTTATTTCAAAAAAACACTTCCAAAAAAATCTATAACGTGTGGTAAATGAAATATAGCCTTCTTCGTCGCCGGTATATCCATAAAAAAAATTCATTGCATCATAGTCATTCACATCCACATCAGGGTCTAACTCGTGTATCGCCGCTTTTATGGCATCAGAGCTACTCCTGTGCCCACCACCCTTTCCGGTGGTCAATATAAGAATTTTTTGCATCTGTTTCATCCTTTTAAACGGGGATTAGTATAAGAGCGCTGTTGTAAAAAAGTTCCAACAACATCATCGTACTTAACTTCTTGGCTGGATCTGACGTGAGAGTGTCTGCCCTCGGGGAAAAAATAAATTCCTTTGTATTTCGACACACACGCTTCATACAACTCCTCACACTTTGACCTTGTGCAAAAAATATCTTTAGCGCTCCAAATGAGCAAAATCGGAATATCAATATTTCCCATATATTTCAATGGTGTTTCACTAAAAAGTCTGACTTTAGCGAGGATGAAAGTCAGAAAAAAAACTAAGTGCAGTGCAGGAAAAACGGGCTTTTTACGCATTTTAAAGTTTTGCTTAAATATTTCATAATAGCTTTGAAATAACCCGTCTGTTACTAGTGTTTTTACCCAATCTATGCCTTCATTTTTTAGTTTGACATATGTATAAATCGCTGTCGCACCACCGACACAAATACCATGAATAGCAAAATCGCTTATTGCATATTTGTCATTAATCAGCTTAATCCATAAAACTAAATCATCGCTTTCCTTAATACCTGCTGTTTGATATTTCCCATCACTAAGCCCGTGTGCTCTTACATCGACAACCAAAATATTGTAACCATTTTTGACGTAAACATCGGCAAAATAGTAGGAGTAGAGCAACGATTCAGTTCTTCCCTGCAAAATTATCGCGCATTTGTCAAATCCTAAATTTATATATTCGCCATATAAGTTCAACCCATCGCTTACAATGTGCAATTTCTCAGTTATATCCTCATATTGTTTCGCCCAGGTTGTACCTTCTTCGAACATCCGCATTTGCTCTTCATCTTTTGTATTAGTACACTCTCTTGTTCTTTTCTTTTTTGGATTACGATATATTGTGTTACAAAAAATCACGATAGGTACTACAAAAAACAAAACGATAACATTAACCGCAACAAATATAATAGTGGCAATTACCCAAGGATTATTTAATGTTATAGCAGACATACTCATAAACTTCTCACTATATCGCCAATAATTTTTTTCTCATTTTCCAAATCTGTAATTTCTGTCCCAAAATAGTATGCTGCTAGAAGACCGGGTCCTGCATTTATTCCGCTCATGGGATACATATTGCTAATAATAACTTCCTTTGGCTTAATTTTTTCTGTTATTTGTGCAGCTAATATTTCCGCCTGTTTTCTTCTCGCAGAGTGGACAACAAAAACAATTTGCTCATTTGCAGCTTTTATCGTTTTGTCGATATACTTAACTGTTGTCTTGTAAGCTTTTTCGTAGCCACTTACTTTAGCTAGAACCGTCACCATACCATTTGAGTCAAAATCTCCCATTGGCTTTATTCCCGCCACAGAGCCAAAAAACGCCTTTGCGTGCGAGATTCTCCCTTTTGATGCCACCCAAAACAAATCGTCTATGGGACCCATTTGATGAATTGTCCTCTTAACATTTTCTATCGCTTCAGCAGTTTGTTCTATTGTGTAACCTTCTCCACGTAACTTACAAGCTTTGATTGTTAAGAGTCCGAGAGCCATTGAGTATCTCATAGAATCAATAATTAAAACCTTGCGCTCGGGATATTTTTGACATACTATTTCTTGTGCGCATATCATCAAATTGTATGTGGCACTTAGTGCACTCGATATACTTAGTGCCAAAATATCTTGTCCTTGTATTAAGAATGTTTCAAAATACGAAACGATATCATCAACACTTGGCGCGGCTGTTTTGTATTTGTTTTTATGTGCTTTTAACAACGAATAAAATGCGTCAACTTCGGCATCGCTTAAATCGAGTGTACCTTCAACCTCATCTGCGTCCGGACTGCTCATATAGCTTTTCATATATCCGTCAACTTCAAAACGCTCTCTAACCTCCAAAGATAAATCGCATGTGATGTCTGCAAAAATCGCATAACTGTATTTCATAAATTGTTAATCTCCCTCCACATGTTTCGTTATTCTGCGGGTCGTCGCAGAATGACGTTAGTTTTTCACAGATACACTTTGACATTATCTATAAATCTAGTGTTACTCTGTTTGCAAAGTCAAGACAATTGTTGTTTACTATGTCGTATCCACCTTGTCCTATGCATGACTTGGCATACTTTTCCATATCTTCCAAACTTCTAACAAATCTTTTTTCACTTCTTTTAAGCGTGCGTACTTCCGGGATTTTATTGTCGCAAAAATCATTTAATGAAACGCTGTTGACAACTACATTATCACCGTTCCTGTTTATTGTATGCCCAAATTGTATGACCTCGCCTGCATTTAGATATACGCCGTAGTGATGGTAGTGACCAACAAACACTCGAATAACATCACCTTTTTTTGGCGAAGCAAAAGTATAATTATTCGAAAGTTTTTCCGCCTTTTTTCTTTTCAACTTATAAAATAGCATTAGAAATTTATTGCTTATCTCATCATTAATTTCATTCAACTTTTCTTTAGTGATATCAGCTCCGAAATGATTTGATAAATCTATGCTGTTTCCAACCATTATGTGAACTCTTTTAAAAAGACCATAATTAAAATCGTTAACAACCGGAACAATTTTTGCACCTGTTTTAATCGCAAGCATTATATATCCTGCTGAGAATTTCGACGGTTCATATGTAAACTTGAAGCCTCCCTCGGGAAACATCAGTATAGCTCTGCCTTTTGCAGTTACTTTCTTACTTTTTTCAATAAAATCAAAGTTTTGCCCGTTTTCGCCAACAAATATCCCACCTGCAACGCTTATAATAAATTTTAATAATCTTCGTTTGTTTCTGTAAAAATCGGTAACTAAAAAGTGCAATCTTTTGAAGAAATATATAAGTGCAATGACGATACCATCCCAAAATGAACGATGGTTTGATATAATTATTGCACTACCCACAATTCGTTTGTTTTGTTTACCTTCATCTTCATAATATTTTTTTGTTTTAAATAAAAACAGTTGGACAAGCAGTAACTGTATAAGTCCGAAATAATACAACGCTTTGTTCATTATGATGATCATTCCTTTCGGATTTCTTTGCACAAAACTGTCATGAAAAAGGATGATTCTTGATATACGTATGAAAACATTTCGGAGTGCGTAAGTTCAGACCATCTTTAAAGACAATTTGAATGCCAAACATACTTTCAAGATCGCTTATCAACATCATGTAGTCAAGACTTGTGCCACCTAAATCGATGAAGAAGTCTGAATCCGATTTAACTTCTTCAGCTGTATTTGTAGCATTTATAAACGCCTGCTTTATTGAAAACATTGTAGCATCATCGACACTGTCACTTTGTTCTCTTGCATTGTCGATTAATTCTTTATAACTCGTCAAAATAACTTCGCCCTCAGCTACTTTTCGGCGTAATAATGCACGAGACACTTTAATCGCATTAGGGTTTGCAATGAGCTGGCGAGTGGCAAAAATGTCGACGATATTGTTGCCGTAAGTGACTTTACTCAACATTTCTTTAATGCTCTCTATTTCTTTAACAATTATTTCATTTGCTAATTTTTCGCCATACTCTAAAACAATTATAAGCTTTCCGTCCAGCTCCAAGACAGAGAATCTATTTGCTTTTTTAACTTCTAACGCGTTTTGAATTATATCAGGACTTATATTTTCACCGTTTTCGCCAATATATAGGTCGCTTTTTCGTCCAACAATAAAGTGCCTACCGTTTATTGTTTTTATCAAATCGTTTGTTTCAATGCTACTAAACTCACTTTCTTCGCCTTGAAACGTGATTATACGTTTACAAATTGAGTTACCTGAAACAACTAATGTTTCATCATCTTTGCGTGTATAGTTGATACTCGTAAAAGGTTTCCCAATCGAGCCATCGACCCTTAAACTTATTTTCTTTGCCAGATTTGCACCCGAAATCGCAGTTTCTGTTGTGCCATACCCGTTAAACAGCGGGTAGCCTATACAGTTTATAACTCTTAAGGCATCGCTGTCTATATAAGCACCACCGGAAATCATAAACTGAGGTGATGCTCCGAATGATGCCGTCAAAACTTCCTTAAAGAGTCTTTTCGAAATTCGTACTCCCAACGAAGGGAATATATTTTGCAAAGCAAACGCAAGCTTGAGCCCTTTTTGGAATTTCTTCTGTTTCTTCTCACTCTCACGCAAAACACCACTCATTATCCCATTATATAATTTATGGAATAATATCGGAGGAGCAAATATATGTGTCACATTGTGTCTATTTATTGTTCCTCTAATGGTTTCAGGTGAATTGTCTTTAAGAAAAACCATCGTACGCCCAAAAAAGCCAAGCCAAAAGTAGCCTGCCATTATTCCGAAGATATGGAAAAGTGGTAAAATCATGGCAATTTTAATTCTATTTTGATAGTCGCTAATTAGCCAGTCATTGTCTTTCAAAACATCTTGGGTGTTTAACAGTTGATTAACAACAGCATCGCCATCAAACACACATATCTTTGCCTCAAGTCCTGTTAGTGTCGAGGAAAGTGCGAACTCATTTTGCCAATGCTCGTCAGAAATTTGCGGACAATTCTTATTATATCCATTAATATCAACATTCGTAAAATCCGTATAATCAGTCGCATTGGTTATCACTATTTTGACATTGAGCATTTTAAGCAACCTTGCTCTAAGTTCACTTGGATAAAATGAGTTAATCAAATACGGTTTGTTTCCGCTCATTAGCGTTCCCCAAAGAGCAATCAAAAAGTTTGGTGAGTTGGCGAGATCGATACCTACGTATTCCCCCGAAATATCCGGATAAGTATGTCTCATATATGCCGCAAATGCCTTTATTTCCAGATCAAATTCTTTATATGTTACCGCTTCAATTTCATAGTCAACAAGTTGTTCATATGCAAAATGATCGTAGTGTGAGAACATTACGTGATAAACATCTTTTAATGTCTTGTCAGACTTTGTTATCGCATCAATATCTCTTGCGACAGTTCTCTTGTAATTTTCCATTAAAATGCTCCGATAATAAAATCGCAATCACACTGCCCACCGTCAAAATATGTAAACTCAATACTGTCATTGTTCTCAAAGTGAGCACAAACACTAGCAACATCATTTGGCCTACAGTCTTTTCCACCAAAAACAACCACTGTCGAATACTGACTCAAAACATCTTCATTAGCCACTACATTTAATAAAGCCTTAAAGTTATTTTCAGCAATAACTTTATTATTCAAATACGCTGAATATTGCTCATCTTCTTTTGTGCCGGTGGCTGTTATCTTAGTCTGAAATGTCTGCTGCTTTTTCAGGTTATCAAGCGATTTTGTAATGTTCTTAAAATCATCGGCAAAAATCAATGACGAAAGTGTAAAAAATGTTTTTGGTAAACTGTCAGTTTCCGCAACATATAGATTGCCAAGATTTGAAAACCACTTAATTCGTTTAAGCCTCTCTTGTATTTGTTTATCATCGGGAAAAACAATCAGATTTTCTTCTAACAAATCATCAAGCAGCATTTTGAGTTCGTCTTCATCCGGAAAATGACCTGCCGGAACACTAAATGCAACATCTACACCCAATTGCTCTAAAAGTGTTGCATTACCCTCTCCGTTTGTAAATGCAACGACCGCAAATTCCGCATGCTTTCGTTGCTTTAGTTTTTCGAACTCCTGTGTCATAAAGAGATCATCAACTTTTTTAATCGCAATATTGCCGTACTCAGAAAACTCATCAATTATTTCTTGCGGCTTGTTTGTATGTATATGAACTTTCAGAATGTCTCCATCTTCTGCAACAACAATTGATTCTCCTTTTTCTTCAAGTAAGCTGACAAAGTAATCTCTTTTTTGTGTGTCGTGTTTCTTTAAAATGAACTCGGTGCAATAGCGGAAAAACGAAACATTTTTAGCAACACTTGGGATGCGTTTTGGTAGCAATTCGCTTTGCTCGCAATCAAAATACTGAACATCACCGTTCAACGTTCTCTTCATTCCGTCAAAAATCAGATATAAACCCAATGCACCGCTATCCACGACATTATTTTCTCGTAGCATGTCCATTTGTTTTACGGTTTCTTGCGTGCACAAAAACATTTCTTCAACAAAAATATTGAAAAATTCTTTTGCAGATGTCTTCTCGCTGATTTTAGGCACCACTCTACTAATCGCATCACGCATTACTGTCAGCATGGTGCCGTAAGCAGGTTGAAGAACCGCTCTGCAAGCCATGCAATAAGCATGCTGCAGAGCGCCACATAAATCAGCACTTGTGACTGACTCTTTATCCTTTGTATAATCGTATATTCCTAAAAAATACTGCGATAATATAAGACCTGAGTTGCCCCTTGAGCCAACTAACATTCCTTTTACAAAGGCTGAAAACACCGTATGAAACGAGGATTCGTCAGTAAGTTCAGCTATCCCTTTTTCAAACGTGTTTTTCATATTTGTGCCGGTATCACTATCTGAAACGGGGAAAACATTTAAGTCATCCAGATAGTCTTTATTGTACGACAGACTAGTAAACCCGTTAAGAAGCATCCTGCACAACAATTCCCCATTTATTGTATTCACACGTATCATTTTACCCTCCGGCATCTACCTTTTCCCCTACAATCTCTGAGTCCGCCAAATCTTCGCTATCTGGGACATAGTTTGCATCAAACAATTTTCCAATAGTTTTTGTGTCATAACTCTTTGGCATAAAAAATGCCATTCCGAAAGAAATCAAACATAGTGCTGACACAATAAACGGAGTTATAAAGCCACCCAACGGAATGTTATACATGCCTCCTTCGATCCCGGGCATGTTGGTATATACAAAAATTTCACCAATGCCTCTAAGGGATGTGTCTGCAATAAGACCTGTAGCGATTGCTCCAGCTATGCCTATTACAATGCCTTGTCCCGCAAAATACATTGCCGAATTTCTGCGTTTGAGAACTTTGAGTTCAACTGATGCAACTTGAGACGGAATCATAAGCACCATCATAAAGAACGCACCTATTGAGAAGCTTGAAATTGTGCCACCTATAATGTTTATAACTATACGTGGAACTATAGAGTCTGGGAAAAACATCGCCGACCCCAACGAAAAGCACAAAATACCTACAGCAAACGACAAGGTGGACATTTGAAGTGCAAATCTGATTCCTTTTTTCCTTGTGAGTTTATTATAGAAGTAAAGCATAATGGGAACCGGACCAAATGCGGCGGCATTGAGCAATGCCGCATATTGAGCGGGAAGCTGCAGAACCCCCGAAATCAACTCGTTTTGCATTGTAAGGAATAATTGTAATCCCATGAAATAAATAAACACAACAACCATCCATGGCCAAAATGCTTTGTTCTTCATAACAAATGATAAGCTTGAAAGTATGCTTATCTTTGCAGTTGCTTCTCTTATTTCATTATTTAGTTCTGAATTTTCCTCTGTATCTTTATGTCCTTTCGACAACAGTAGCGGAATAAACAGCGTCGCCATAAGTGGGATGGTGAACAAAATAATATGCATAATATTAAGCCCTGTTCCTCTAAGTGCAGACAAAATTAGCGGAGCCACCGCATACGCTGATGCAAATTGAACAGTATCAATAAATGACTTGAAATAAGCAACCCTCGCGCGTTGTGCACGATCTTTACAGATACTTGAAAGACCGCTGTAAAATGCGACCATAACAAGAGTATATGCGGAGAAAAATACAATTAGCGCAATAAAAAACCAAATTGTGTTAAGTGCGCTGTTTGGAGTCAAAGTTAACGGAAAACAAAGTGCAATTGCGCCACCTACTAATGGAACAATCGAAATTAAAATTGGTAATCTCAAGCGCGCATATTTATTTTTCATCCTATCAAGTTTTGCGGCAAGCGGAATATCTATAAGTGCATCAAACACACGCCCAACAGTGAACAACAATCCAAATATCGATGTCATAACTATTGGCACTGCATATATACCGCCTTCCTGCATCCATGCCCAAAGTGCTATGTCCTCGCGCAAATTTTGCGGGTTCACAGCACTTGTAAAATATGCCAACAGCATTGTAAATACTAAGTTTGGTCCAAAAACACTAAGTGCGTATAGAAACTCTTTTTTCTTATTGTTTAACAATTTTCCTTCTCCTATACTCCCACTTTAATTTAGTGAGCATGTTAATTCTAGCTATTCTTTCAAAGCAGCTAAAAATTCGTTTACCCAATACAAATCTTGCTGACTTAGCAATTTTTCGGCCCACAAGTTTTCCTGTAGAATGCCATGCCGACGAATAGTGATGTATTGCCACCGTGTTCTCTGTCATTTCTATTTCGCGAGTAATGTAATGTTGTGGAAAAAAATATTCTGTAGCAAGAAGCATTGCATTATCATCTATTTTTTTTGTTTTCCCATCAAGTTTAATTCCATATAGTTTTTTTATTGCAGCACTAAAATTCAACACACATAACATATTTGAGTGGACATTTATTTTTTTACAAGGTGTGAGATACCTCTCATATACCTCACGCATTATTCTGTGGTTCTTTTTCGCACCTAAAACAGCGCAACCAAACCAGAGGTCTGTTTCATATCCAATAAAAAAATCGTTTTCTTCTACCAACTCATCAAGGGGCTTGACAAGTTCAATATCCGTATCAAGATAGACACCGCCATGATTAAGTAAAACCGAGCTTCTTATAACATCAGCAGCCAGTGAATAATTCTTTTGCTCGATTGCCAGTCTTATCCAATCGTTACTTTCGCAGTCATAATTTTCTTCACTCCACTTCATAATTTCCCAATGTGGATGAAGTTTCTGCCAATTTTCGATGAAAGCGGCAAATGCGTCCGGGACTTCTTTACTCCCTAACCAAACATAATGAATTACTTTTTCTATCATCTACAGTTTCCTTTAATTGTAATGCCCTATTACACAATATTGTACTCCACCGATAATCAAATATTATCGCAAATTTTGACACTAAAATCAAGCATTTCTGTATTAATTAGTCAATTATCTTACCCTCTTACAAGTGACTGCCCTGAAAAGTCCTCCTCGCTAGTCAAATAAAATGACACCATGAACAAGCCCGTCTAAAAAGCGGGCTTGTTCAAAGGAGTGGATAGTTGATAATCCCCGTTTAAAAGTATGGTATCTTTACGGTATATTTTGCAACAAAAAATGTGCCGATTCATCCTATCACCTGGTGGGTGGGAATTCTCGGCACATTTATTGTTGTTAAAATCAGAACAGTAGGCGAGTAAGCAAAACAATAATCGGCAGTGCAATGAGCGTTCGCATCATGAATATCACAAACAGTTTCCAAATATTTAGTGGCATTTTTGATTTTAAGATTAACACGCCGGTCTCTGCAAGATAAATAATCTGTACGATTGATAGTACACCAAGTGCAAAACGTGTCTCTAAAGGCGCCGAGCCAAGCAATACGGCAGGAATAAACATGTCTACGAAGCCGACCAACGTTGCAGGCGCATAATCAAAAGCACCCTCCACGCCAAGCAGGTTTAAGAAGTGTCCCATTGGCCACGCAATTATGTCAAATACAGGAGTATGCTCGACGACGATCAACGCCACAGTTCCCCAGGCAAGAATTATTGGAATGAGGTCCATGAAGATGTTCAAATAATTCATACCACCTGAGCGAACAACATCTTTAGCCGTAGTCTGATGCGCACGTCGTGCAGCAAGGGTCACAGCCTGCGTAAACATAGAAGTGTTTCTTGGTACATCTTCATCAATTTGCTTTCCAACCTCCGGAAGATACGTGTCCGACAAGTTACGTAGCGGCCAGATGCGCGGCATTATTAGCGCTAGAATGATACATGTAATACACATGACAAGATAGAACAGAGGAAACTGAGGTGTCAAATCAATAAAATATGCAATAAAGAATGTAAAAGGCAGTGATACGAAGCAGAAATTAGTAGCTACAACAGCTGCTTCTCTGCCGGTATAATAACCACGATCATGTTGATCTGTCGTGATAAGTATGGCAGCGGCCGAAGAACCAAACCACGATGCCATCAGATCCACAGAAGCACGACCAGGCAAGGTGAACAGCAGACGAACAACTTTCTTGATCAGCACACCGAGAAACTCCATAAGACCAAATGCAGTCAAAAGCGGAATAGCCGGTCCTAAGAAAATGAATATGACCACCAAACTTGCAGTCAAATTAATCATTACATCACCAGTCCATGAGCTAATGACCATGTCCGGGCCGATTCCAAGAAAAATCATCCACACAATAGCAAAACCGACAGCCTTGCTAATGAAGTAAATTGGTGAACTGCGAAATATACTCCGTATTTTTGGATTATTCATAATAAATCCAGGCTTAAAAATGTACGCCACTAAAGTTCCTAGAAAAGAAACCGTGATGAAAATCAAAGCCAACAGATAGTGAAGTCCTAAATAACCCGAGTTACCATATGGTGCATAGGCTCCCAAAGATACGGCGGCAAGCACATCATCTCTCAGCCAGTCAATAGCATAGCCTAAAGGAATATTAAATCCTCCACGACCATCCGGAATAAGCGCAAGGAACAAAAAAGCGCCTATTAAAGAAACAACGACGAACTTGACAATATCTTTTCCCTGCGGTCTAAAATTGTTATTGTTTTCCATAAAATACTCTCCCACTGAATGTGATTGAATAATTATACCAAACTCATCAAAGAAAGCAAGGGTTTTGCGAATTATTATTCAATATTATTCAACAGCTACGCTAAACGAAACCAAATCATCCATCTCTTTTGCATCCTCGAGTTGAGCTTCCTTTAGCCACACTTGATACTGCTCATCACGAAGCTTCTCATAGGTTTTCAATTCCTTCACAGTAATCATAAGTTTCTCTTGACATTCAACAACAAACTCTTCCGCTTTGACTATTTTCTCACGAATCGCAACCAACTCATCACGCAAAAATCTAAAATAAGCATCATGCTCACTAAGAGCAGCACCAACACCATGACCACTCTTCAACGCTTTCTCCAACGATAATTCATTATCATCCCAAGCCGTTAAAAGCCTAGTCTCTTCATCCTGAAAATCTTGCAAAACCTGCTGCGCCCTTTTGAGTTCAGCCATCTGCAATTTTTCAACAGTCAATTTGTAATTCTGCAACACCTGAAGCGAAAATTTAAATTTTTTCATAAGTAAGCCTCATTTACAGTTTAGACAGTTCTGTAAATATTATTTTGTAAGCGTATAGTGTAGCGCATTAGCCACACATAGCGAAATTTCAGAAAAAGGCTGCGCACTGTTTGAGGGTCGCGAGTTTGCGCAGACTCTGAAATAAGCTTTGTGTGGCTTTGCGCGGAACTCCTAGCGTCAAAATAATATTTACAGAACGTGCACAACCGCACAAGCCTAATCATCAACAATATCCTTCATCAGCTCCAACGTCTCTTCAAAAGTATAACTCTCCAGCATATCTTGCTTCAAAAAACTCTGAATCGGCGTATGCAACTTCACCGATCTATCAATCTCAGGATTTGCACCCTCGCGATAAGCACCAATATTTATCAAATCCTCAGCCTCACGATAAACCGCGATCATATTCTTTATCGTCCCAAAATCATCTAAATGCTCCTTGGTCACAATATCCGGCATAACACGACTTACGCTACCGAGAACATCAATCGGCGGATAATGATCACTATTCGCAATAGCTCTCGACAGAACAATATGCCCATCTAAAATACCACGAACAGTGTCAGAAATCGGCTCATTTATATCATCACCTTCCACAAGAACAGTATAAAGAGCCGTTATCGAACCCTTATCAGGCATTCCGGAACGCTCCAATAACTTAGGCAAAATCGAATACACTGACGGAGGAAAACCTCTCGAAACAGGCGGTTCGCCTGCAGCCATTCCTATTTCACGCTGTGCCATTGCAAAACGTGTCAATGAATCCATCAAGAGCAAAACTTTTTTACCCTGATCTCTAAAATATTCAGCAATCGCAGTTCCCGTCATAGCACACTTCAAGCGCAAAAGCGCAGGCTGATCAGAAGTTGCTACTACTAAAACCGACTTGCGAAGCCCCTCTTCACCGAGATCTTTTTCGATAAAATCACGAACCTCGCGACCCCTCTCTCCGACGAGTACAATAACATTTACATCAGCAACAGCATATCGAGCCATCATACCAAGAAGTGTACTTTTCCCAACGCCCGACCCTGCGAAAATGCCCAACCTCTGACCACGTCCGACAGTTAACATACTGTCAATCGCCTTAATTCCAAGAGGAAGCACCTCATTTATACGCTCTCTGGTCAGGGGATTTGGCGGCACATTATCGGCAGAATACCATGCATCAATTTTAGGTTCAGATAGTTCGTCAAATGGATTACCAAGAGCATCTAAAACCCTTCCTATAAGCTCATTTCCAACAGGAATTTTGAGCGCCTTTCCTGTATAAGCAACATAACTTCCAAGCCCTATACCCTCAAGACTTCCAAATGGCATCAAGAGCATTCTGCCATCCTTGAAGCCGACAACTTCGGCAAGCATGCTCCGCTGATTATCTAGCATATGTATATGGCAAATATCTCCGATTTTCGAAGCAGGTCCTGTCGCTTCAACAGTAAGCCCTACTATTTTTGTAACCCGCCCTGCACGCTCGAGGGTGTCGGTTTTTGAAAGAGCCTTAGTATACTTTGTGAAATCAATCTGACTCATGTGTACCTGCTCTTTCAAACGCAAGCCTTACTAACATAAGTTGTGAATCTACTCCTGCATTAATAGTAAAATCATCTGTGTCAATTATGCACTCACCATCTTCGAGAGACAAATCATTTATCACCGATGCCGTGACCTTCACACCACTATCAAGCTCAATAGTTGTCGCACCAGAAGCAAAAAATCTCTCATACTCCGTTGCACCAACACGTATTATAATTTTGCTCTCAGCAGATATTTGCCTAAGAGCATTTTTTATTAGTGATGTGAACACAGTACCCAGCTCATCCTCTGCCGGATTAATAATCTTCCTTACTATCTCCAAAGCGAGACTTACTACCTCATCCTCCATATCCAGCATAGCCCGCTCACGCTCACTATACAGCTCGTCAAGAATATTATTCAACGCTTCGTCATTTTCACTTATTTTTATTGCAAGCTCTTCGTCACATAAACGTTTACTTTCAGCTGAACCCTCTTCAAAACCTTGATTAAATCCACGTTTACGCTCTTCTTCAATTTCTTCGTGGGCATCTGCAAGTATTCGCGCCGCTTCATCACGAGTTCTTGTAAGAATCTCTTCGGCTTTCTCGTTTATCTCAGCTTCGGCCGTGCTAATGTATTCATTTACCATTGCTTCCGCAGAGGTCGCCGCATTCGGGAACATACCCTTTGCGCCGACCCCCCAATTTCCATCAGTACTCGACTGACTATTCTTTTCACTAACCAGCTTTACCAAACTTCTGTCAATCCTAAACAATAAAGTCATCCCCTTCTCCACGAGCAATAATAATCTTGCCCTCATCTTCAAGTTTGCGGATAGCATTGACAATTCTCTGCTGTGCTTCTTCAACATCGCGAACCCGGACAGGACCCATAGCTTCCATGTCGTCTTTTATCATATCTTCCAAACGTTTTGAAATGTTGTTAAAGATAGTCTTTGTAACATCTTCGCCTGCCATTTTGAGTGCAACAGCTAAATCTGCGTTATTAATTTCTCTCAAAACACGTTGTACAGTAGCATTGTTGAGTTTTGCGATATCTTCGAATATAAACAAGCGCTTTCTGATTTCATCGGCAAGCTCACCATCGCTAATATCAAGACTTTCAAGAATACTCTTCTCAGATGAGCTATCAAGAGCATTGATAATTCCGACAGCAGCATCAATACCGCCTACAACTATATTATCTGTAACACCCATAGATGTTATTTTGCGCTTGAGTATCCGTTCAGCTTCTTTTACGTACTCCGGTGATGTACTGCCCATGCTCGATATTCGACTGATTATTTCTGTTTGCTTTTCCGGTGGTAACGATGCGATAATTGATGCCGATTGCTTCGGCTCAATATATGATAGAATCAGTGCAATGATTTGCGGATGTTCATTGTGAATTACATTAAGAATTTGGTCTGAGTCAATTTTTCGTATGAAGTCAAATGGGCGAAGTTGTACTACTGAAGCAGAGTCCTTATCGATAAAACGCTCAATTTGTTCAAGTCCGGGAGTTTTTGTACTTAGATTTGCATCCTCATACTCAACTAATTGTGGCTCATCATCTCCTACAATAATATCAATACCTTCCGGCACTATTGTTCCGGTCGCTGTTGCTACTGCTATTGCCGACTCCGAAACAACGGGTTTTTTCGCAGCTTTCACAATAGTTATAACGAGTATCATAGCCATAATGCCCAAAAGTACAATGGTTGCATACATAATGATAGTTTCAAAATGCTCTCTGTCTGCTCTGGCCGTTTCCATTTCCGCCCATTGCTCATATAAGTCAGCAATAGTTGTGTCTTCATCGTATGCAAATGGCAATAACTGAACTGCAATGTTTACAGGGTCTACACCAATCGCCCTTGCCACCAAATCTGTCACTTCTTCAGAAAAATCTTGCCTTACTCCTTCAATCTCACTATTTATCAATACCGCAATACTTAATTCTTGAATTGTACCTCGCTCATGCTCAATACGTTGTCTTGTTTCATTTATCTCGAAATTCCTGCTTATAACAGCACGTCTGTACTCATCTGTATCTTCGAGTGTACCAAATGGATATTCCTCTGTACCCATGTAATTTGAATCTGTATCGGGCACTCCTTCGGCATCCATCAATCTTCTTGAGTTTTCAAAAATTTCTTCCGAACTACGCACAATGCCGTCCATCTCACCGTATATAGGTGGCGTAAATTCGACACTTTCTGTCACAACTGCATCAAAATTCAAACTTACATGTGGTTGAACTTGCAGGTTGCCTGCGCCAAATATAGGTGCGAGTAGTTGCATTACCTGACCTTGCATTTGCTCTGTCAGCCTATTCTCAAGCGCAGAACGCTGACCTACAATCATATCAATATCTTGCGAAGCATCACCCACAGGATAGAAGTTAAGATCACTATCGGAAATACTTATGTTTTCATAAGATATACCCGGCACCGCATTTCTTATCAGCTCACCAATGGCTTGAACTTCCTGTTGAGTCAATCTTCCACCATCGGATAGGGTAAGCATGACTGTCGCAGTTGCTTGTCTTGCGTTTGTATGAATTCTAAACGGTGATGTTTCACCGGAGTTTACTATAATTAGCGCGTTTTGAATTCTTGGGACTTGCAATAATTGTGTTCTAATATGCTCTGCTGTTTGTGCGTCATACAATTGCCTGGCATGAGCATCTGTAACACCAAATCCGGCGGCTCCTTCCATAATGTCAAACGTAAAATCTGTAGCGCCCAATATGCCTTGTTCTCGTAATCGCATCTGTGCTTCTCCGAGTCTCTCTTCCGGAACGAGTATGTTGCCGCTTTCAATTCTCGTCGGGAACCCCATATCTACAAGTGCAGAATATACATGAGGAGATGCTGCAGGATCAGCAACAGGCACACGCACCCAAGTTGTGCGTGTAATGAGACCCACAACCACTACAGCAAGAACAATTACAAATATAGATAAAACTGCCAATTGGATTTTCTTTCCTCTTGGCATATTAGTAAACCATTCTCTCAATTGCACAAACATATTGTTAGTAGTTTCTCGCATATACGAACCCCCCTGTTCGGAAGCGCGTGTTTTTCAAGATGTCTGCTATTTTATACTGAACATTGATAGAACAGTAGGTAAGATTTTCGAGAATATTATTCGGCTGGTGAGGCGGACGACGCAGCCTTACTATTGTAAGGCAATGAGGACAACGATGCCAGACGGAAAATATTATGAAAAGATGTCTACTGTTCTATTAGGGTTTTGTATTACTAGCCACATCACCTCAAATTCTAACACTTTATACATGAATATGCAACTGAATTTTCAAAAAAAGCCCACAATATATAGAACACAGGACATTGCCAAATGCTCAATATATTGTGGGTAGCTATCCATTTACTGCTACAATTTATACTCTTTTTTCGTACTCAACAACTCGGGTATTACGTCAATATCCGGCACTTTGTGAATAACCGCATCAAACTCACATGTTTTCATGCCGTCCCTCATGGGTTATCACTTGTTTTCGACAAATCAAATGACACTGTCGGTGCATTTAGTGCTTCCATATTCGTATCTCTTGTTGCCACAAGTAACTCTTTTTTGAAAACCTTGACATCACGCGGCGCATCGACACCTAATTTGATTTTGTCACCATCAATCCCAAGAAGGGTCACACGGACATTCTCGCCGATAACTATCGTCTCATTCAGCTTCCTTGACAGAATCAACATCATCATCGCCCCCCTCTCTTGTAATTAACTTGCAAATTTGCTGAAAAACAGGGGCTCTGACATCATATTCATTATCATTGAGTACAACCTGTCTTCCTCGCCCCGTCAAAGTGTTAATAATAATCGGAGCGGCGAGATTTACAGTCATTCCATGAATATCTTCCGGAATAACCACTACACTAACAACGTGCAGTTCATCAGGGCTTTTCAATTCTAATGCGTTGACATCAATATCATCAATATCGAAAACATAATCCGGCAATACATTGAATGTGTCAAGTACCGGAAGACATACACCGGCATCTTCAACCGATTGAAGCCAAACTATAGGATAACTCTCCTCAAATTGCAGCAATGCATACTTTTTGAATTGCCCAAGACCCGGAATGCCATCGGCAAAATTAATGACTTTTTCAGGGGCGACTGCAACCGTCCCAAACCGTAGCGTATCTACATGCATGGTGCCTCTCCTTCTCTAACACATTAATTCTGATTCCAAAAACATCTTAACATAATTAATATGGCGCGGTCAAATTTTCTAAGTAACAAATTAGCGCAAAAAATCCATAAGCGACGGCTGAATCACATGAGCACCTGCAGAAAGTGCTGCCTCATACTAATCACTAATAAAAGAGTAGACATCTTTTCTGAATATTTTCCGTCTGGCATCGTTGTCCACCTCAACGGCCGAATAATATTCTCGAAAATCTTATCTACCATTTTATCAGTGCTCAATATGAGCCTTTGTTAGTTCGCGATTTTCCATATTTACGGCGGCATGTTCTTCAATCAATGGCATAAGCTCCATTTGAAGCTTTCTAATTACATCGCGCTCATCAGGTTCGGCATTTTCTGCAATTATAGTCACTGTTATATCTTCATCAACTGGAATACGTAGCTCTCGCGCAATGACCTTGTGGAGTTCAAGCCTTTGATTCTCAATCACTCCAAGTCTATTAAGTTCCCAAAATTCGAGTCGAATAACTTCTTCAAGCTTTTCCGACTCTCCGCTAATAATTATTTGCCGCTCCTCTTTCGCTAAAGCAAGCATTTTACTAAGAATCTCTTTTTGCTCCTGTAAAAGTGTGCATAAATCCGCAAGCGTTTGCCTCATCAGTCAAACACCGGAGGTTCTTGACAAAATGCTATCCACAATATCTTCGCTGTCAATTCTGTATTCACCATTTCTAACAGCTTCTTTGATTTTTGCTATATGCGCTTTTTCTTCAGCAGTGCGGAACTCAAGTTGATTTTTGGCTTCCACTTTTGCCTTTGCAATACTAAGTGCTTCCGGCGATAAGGTCAGCTCGTCGCGATTGCTCACCACTGTGCTTTCCTCCTTTGTCACTTTCGTTGCTTGATAACTTCTTAAAATGTTTGGGTTTGTTATTGGGTTGATTTTCATATATTCCACCTTTTCATTAGTTTGTTCTACATATACAGTATCGGTTAACAATGCGTTTAACGTTAGTAATATTTTCAAAATAATTTCATTTTTTATTCTTATAAAGCCTTTTAAATCACCTTTAATATCTCGATTCTCTGATTCTTTACTCATTGCAATACTTTTTCAATCAAAGATGTAATCTCATCTTTGCAATTTCCGCACATTCTACCTGTATTAATCGGCTTTTTAGAAAATCTACATTGAATGATATCCATAAGTTCTCCAAACATTATATACGTATACATAAGTCAACGCAAGCACAAATATAGGGTTTAGGGATTAGTCTTAGACCACATGTCATATGATGAATTGTGACATTTCAGTATAATTCGAGGTGACATAATGTGTTTTCATAGTGAGCAAAATACGTATTATGTTATAATTATACTTATTTTATTACGGAGGATACTATAATGAACATCATACAAGCAAATATAGAGCATTTAGAGAGTTGGACAAAACTTGCAATCATGTTGTTTCCGGACAGTACATTTGAAGAGGAATTAAAATTCCATAAAGAAATAGTAGAATCAGAAAAAGAAGTCGGCTTCCTATATGAGAAAGACGACCGGCTTGTTGGCTTTATGAATATTTCCATAAGAAGCGACTATGTCAACGGCACAGACACATCACCTGTTGTATATATTGAAGCAATATATGTATTGTCCGAATACAGAAAATATGGCATAGGGCGCAAATTCATTGAGCATGCAGAGCAATATGCAAAACAAAAAGGCATCACTCAACTTGCCTCCGATTGCTTTATCGACAACACAATAAGTGAAAGCTTCCATAAAAGCTGTGGATTTGTTGAAAAGGAACGTGTTATCTGTTTTGTAAAGAATGTTGAGTAACCGCTGTCCGATTATTAGCCTATCAACTTGGGAAGAATATCTAATAACCGTTCGATATAGGGTAGCAAATATGGGTATAAACTTGCCATGCTTCCTTGTCAAGCCCTACCCGCGCAAGCCAATCACAAGTAGGACCTCATTTCTGGTTATCCCCAGCTCTTGCGCAATCTCATTGTCAGACTTGCCCTCTTTTGCAAGTGACAGTATTGCATCAGTTCTCATTTGTACGCTTGAATTCACTGCTATGTTCATTGCACTCTCAGCTACAGGCGAATTCACAACATCATCCAAGGCCTTTTTGAATCCCGCTCCCTCTTGTTGTATCTGCACTTTCTGTTCCAGCTCCGGTGGTAGGTCAAACACTGACATGCCCGAAGTAAAGCGATACTCATGTTCCTTAAACTCAGTTGTTGTCAACTTCACCTGTTCATTGAACTCTTCCATCAGCGTTTCAACTGATGTATATAGCTGCAATAATTTTGTCTCTTGTTCATCAAGCAATTTTCTTTGTCTTTTTACATTGGCGAAAAGTAGCTTGCAAACAAATGCGATAACACAAATGAGTACCGCTACGAATAGTGCGAAAATATAATAACTTGCCATACTTACTCCTAAACAACATGTGATAATTTAGCACGCATTTTTGCCAAAACCTTTGAATGAATCTGCGAAATACGAGACTCCGTAACACTTAGAATATCTGCAATTTCCTTAAGCAACAAACCTTCATAATAATACAATGTGATAACTGTCCGCTCCTTCTCAGGAAGCTCATCAATCACTTGTACCAGCACCGCTCTTTTTTCTTTTTCAAGCAGCTCATCCTCGGGAGACTTCTCATCTCTACTTTTAATCTCAGCCTCAGGATTTGCTGTACCCAATGCATCCTCAAAATTGATTAAGTTAAACATGTGGGTCTGGTTAAGCACCTTGTGAACATTTTCCACAGTCATACCCAACGAATCAGCAACTTGCTGGTCAACAGGACCATCGGGATTCTTGCTTTCATACACTTCATAGGCCGAATTAATCGCAGAAATTTTCTTGCGTAAACTTGGTGACGCCCAATCTTGTGCTCTCATATAGTCGAGAATTTCACCACGAACACGTGTCACTGCATATGTCTCGAACTTAACCTCATGCTTAAGCTCAAATTTATTCACAGCATCAATAAGCCCAATCATTCCACTACTCACGAGATCATCATACTCATTGTAGTTGTTATATTTGGGCATCATTCGCCGGACTATCCATCTTACCAAATAGCCATAATGAAGCAACAAATCATCTTTTGCGCCTTTATCACCGGTTGACTTAAATTCAATCCAAAGCTCATCTAACTCCTCCGGACTCCGCTTATATGTAATATCCATATTTATGATCATTCCTTTCTGCGGGATTCAGTCACAATAACATTATCATATTTTACTTGCCAAAATCAACCTTCTTTTAACTTGTCGTTGTTATTTTCTTGGTGAAAAACGCGACAAATTTCTTTGTACTCCCCAGATACACCAAAAACATTATCCCTCATTTGTACTGAACATTCCCGAAAATACCCGCGAAAGCATGCTATGGGAAGCCTTCTCTTTAGGCATATTTAAAAGTTGCCTGGCAATCTCATCAATTTCATTTGCCGTTTCACCACTCGGCTCGCTAACAACAATCGGCACCTGATGCTTGATAGCCTTTGTAACATTGTGATTATATGAAATCAATCCCAGTAGATTAATATTTTTACCAAGATGCTTCCCACAAACAGCCGCCAGTCCCGTCTGCACATTTTGCGCATCTTTTTTGTTCTCACACTTATTTACCAGTAAATGTAAAGAATGTGATGCACCATGTTTAACAATCGTCTTTACTAATGCATACGCATCCAGAACCGAAGTTGGTTCAGACGTAGTAACTACTATGGTTTCGGATGAAGCAAGCAGCATCTGCATTGTGATATTACCTACTCCTGCTCCCGCATCCATTATGATAACATCAATCGGCTCATCGACATTAACGATTTTCGTCAAAAGCTCAGATAGCTGTGCTTCACTCATGTTAAGTAGTTCGCTAACACCCGAACCACCGGATATAAACCTAACACCCTCATGACCAAATTGAATTATATCGTTGATTTTCCTCTCACCACGAAGAAAATGACTCAAATCATACCTCGTTGTTACACCAAGCATAGCATCGACATCGGCAAGTCCAAAATCAGCGTCCAGAACTAAAACACGAGCACCAAGCCGACTCATCGCAATAGCAAGATTCACAGAAATACTAGACTTACCAACACCCGTCTTGCCACTCGCAACAGAAATCACCCTTATCTCGTGACCTCTCCCCATCAACTCTCTCAAATTTTGAGCTTGATCCATAGTGTACACTCCGAACTTCGTTCTTCGTTAGGGGTTAGGGGGGGTAGTTTACGTAGTAGTTGAGCCTCGCGGCTTTACTAACCCCTAAACCCTAGACCCTAACCCCTAACTATCGCTTTTACGATAGATTCAACATCTGCTACTTCGATGTCATCCGGTACATCTTGCCCTGTTGTCACATATGCTAGTGGTTTTTGTGTGTACCAATTAATGTTGAAAATCGATCCTCGAAACTTTGTTTCATCAAGCTTGGTTATCATAACTTTATAATCATCAACAAACCCATAAGTATCCACCATTTCCTTGATAGATGAAAAGCTTGTTGTGGCGGCAAGGCAAAGCAGTATATCCTCAGGCTCCAAAATACGAACTATGTTAAGCAAGTCATCCTTGTGTTGCTCATCACCCGGACGCTTGCCGGCAGTATCAACAAAAATTATATCTCTGTCTGACATCTGCTCCATTACATCTTCAAGCTCATCGGCTTGATAAACCACATGTATAGGAATGCCTAAAATATCTGCATAGGTTTGCAATTGCTCCTGTGCACCAATACGGTAAGTGTCGGTGTTGATTATTCCAACATTTTTCTTTTGTTTTACTGAAAATTCTGTAGCAAGTTTTACCATTGACGTCGTTTTGCCTACACCTGTCGGACCTATCATTAGTACAACTTTCTGTGTGAATTTTTTGTGTAAAATTGGTTCTGGTCTACTGAACTCTTCAAGCATAAGGTGTTCAACAACTTCCAAAACATCTGCATCTGGCTGCTGCTTGAGTAATTGCTCCGCTTGTTTTGCAATGGAGTGAGCAAGTTCTTCACGCACTTGTTCATCTATCAATTTTCCTAGTATTTTCAATACTTCTTTCGAATAATCATACGTTATATCACGTTTGACGTATGCAAACTTATCCAAGAAATCGGTCAACACTACTTCAAATGAGTTCATACGAGCATCAAATCGTTCAAGCTGCTCTGTACTCACATTTGAACGTTTGTCACTATCCCCACTACGTGCAAGCGCGTTAGCAGACGCACTCCTCGTATTTTGCATGCTATTTTCCCGCTCCGATGTATAAGACAAGTTTAGCTTTCTTGCCATGGGAGTGTTGGCAGGATCATATGCAAATTGAACTTCAAGAAGAGGCTTGCGAAACAAGTTTTTCAAACCCTTTCTCCGAACCTTGCTCTGAGCTATCATTACCGCATCCGAGCCAAGCTCACGGATAGCAGTATCCATAGCCTGCTTCATATTTTCTGCATGATATCTTTTAACTTGCATTATAACGTTATCACTCCTTCAGGCAGCACTTCGACCCCGCTATCTATCTCATTATACGATAAAACCGCAAGCTCCGGAGATATTTGTTCCGAAATCTTTCTAAACTGTCTTCTCACAAGTGGTGACGTAAGTATAATAGGTGTTTGACCTTTGTTTTTCATATTTTCGATGATTGTTTTAAGATTGTCATATATAGAATGAACTTGTATAGGTTCTATTGCGAGATACGAACCGTGCTCTGATTCTTTCGTACTATCAACAATCAGTTGCTCAAGTGATGGATCGAGCGTAATCGCATAAGCGATGTCATCCGGGATAAAACGCTTGGATATTGAGCGTTTGAGTGACTGTCTGGCATGTTCTGTCAACATATCGGTATCTCTTGTAATGTTACCATAGTCACCTAAAGTTTCAATGATTGACGCCATATCACGAATCGGAATATTTTCTGAAAGCAAACTTGCGAGAACCTTCTGCACTTCGCCAAGTGAAAACAGCTTTGGAACAACTTCCTCTACAAGCGCGGGTTGTGATTTTTTTAAGTTGTCAATAAGCGTCTGCACTTGTTGTCGATTTAATAATTCATGACCATGTCGCTTTATTATTTCTGTCAAATGTGTTGCAATAACAGACGGTGGATCAACAAGTGAGTACCCCAAAGTCTCTGCCTCTTCGCGGTCTGTATTAGAAATCCAAAGAGCAGATAGCCCAAAAGTAGGCTCTATCGTCGGAATACCATAAATTTCCTCTTCAAGGTTTCCAGGACTTAAAGCAAGTAAGTGATCTACCATCACTTCTCCATTTGCAACCTCGACTCCCTTAATTTTAATTGAGTACACATTTGTTCCAAGTTTAATATTATCTCGTATTCTAATTGCAGGAACAATGATGCCCATGTCAATTGCACATTGTCGCCTTATCATAACTATGCGGTCGAGCAAATCTCCACCCTGCGATGCATCAGCCATAGAAAGAATCCCGTAGCCAAACTCAAGTCCAATAGGATCAACTTGCAACAGTTCGGTTACACTCTCAGGCTTACGCTTTTCTTCCTCAACTGCATCTTCCTCTGCGTGTGCCTCTACATTAGCTTCTCCACGCATGCGGCTAGTCATAACATACCCGATAATCATTAACGTTGCTGCAACAAGCCACATCGGAATCGTTGGTAGACCAGGCATAAGGCTGATAATAATGAGTAACACACCACCCATGATTAATGCATTGGGTTGTTTGAGAATTTGCTTTGACATTTCTCCACCAAATGTTTCATCCCTGCCCGAACGTGTCACGATAATACCTGACGCTGTGGATATGAGGAGTGCCGGAATTTGTGTTATGAGACCGTCTCCAATTGTTGCAAGTGTAAATATCTGCGCTACTTCACCGATAGAAGCATCCATAGTGAAAATCCCAATCAATATCCCGCCAATTATATTTATAAATGTGACGAGGAGACCCGCAATTGCATCACCTTTAATAAACTTACTGGCACCATCCATCGCGCCATGAAAATCCGCTTCATGTTGTATCTTCTCACGTCTTTCGCGTGCAGTGTCTTCGTCTATAAATCCGCTGTTAAGGTCGGCATCAATCGCCATTTGCTTGCCCGGCATCGCATCGAGCGTAAAGCGCGCACTAACTTCTGAAACACGTTCGGCACCCTTGGTTATAACCATGAATTGTACAATCAATATTATTAAAAATATTATAACGCCAACCGCAAGATTGCCACCGACAACAACCTCACCAAAAGCTCTGATTACTTCACCCGCATTTCCCGCATTTCCAAGAATAAGGCGTGTAGATGCAAGGTTCAACGCAAGACGAAAAACTGTAATGAACAATAGTATTGTAGGAAACACAGAAAAATCAACAGGGTCCTTCACATAAAGTGAGAACAAAAGTATGATTATACAAACCGCCATATTAATTATGAGCAGAAAGTCCATTAGCGTAGTCGTCGGTGGGAATATCATAACAACGAGTATCGCAACAAGCAATATAGCTATAGAAATATCCGAAATTTTTATTCGATTCGTATTCATACTAACGACTCACCTGCCTTTCTGTTTTTTGCTAACACTACATTTTTAATGCTAACCCCTACCCCCTAAACCCTATCCCCTAGCGCGGCAGCTTGCCGCTCTGTCTGTAGACAGAAACCAAAATATCCGCTACTTCTTGATATAAATCTTCCGGAATCTCGTCATTTATCTCACATGTTGCAAACAAAGACTGCGCCAATACGGGATTTTCTACTATTTGAATACCATGCTCAATTGCAACTTCTCTTATTTTATGTGCAACATAGTCTTGACCTTTTGCAAGCACAGATGGAGCTTTCTGTTCATCCGCCTTATAAGCAAGAGCAACTGCAAAATGTGTCGGATTCGTAATAACAACATCAGCTTCCGGCACCCGACTCATCATGCGCATTGCGCTCATTTGCATTTGTCTCTGACGAATCTTACTTTTGATTTGGGGATCACCCTCCATCATCTTAAACTCATCTTTTACTTCCTGCTTTGTCATTCTTAAATCTTTTTCATATTTCCACCATTGATACAAGAAGTCGGCTATTGCAATGAAAACCATAACCAAGCACATGCGCAAAGCTACCATAAAGGCCGTTCTCATCATCTCAATAAACGAAATATAAACATTTTGTCCAACATAGCTGCCGAATTGATCCAGCAATGCCATATACTCAACATACGCAACAAACCCAATTAGAGCGACTTTGAGCAAGTTTTTTATTAAGTCAACGAACCTTTGCGCGGAAAACATTTGCTTGAATCCATTAACCGGATTTATCTTATTAAGCCTTACCTTTAACGTATCGGTAGTAAACATAAATCCAATTTGTAATACGTTTGCAGCAATCCCTGCCACTATGGCTGCACCGAATATCGGAAGCAAAATAACAAAAAATCCGATAAGCACACGAGCGAGCAAACTCATTATCTCATCATGATTCATCCCTCTGCTTGCCATCATGATCGACGCCGGACTCAAGTACTCGGAAAACAACGCAGTCATTTGGCCTGTGAGCCAAGGCCACAGCGCAAAAAGCAGACCAAACATAACGATGGAACAAAAAGCAATATTTACTTCATTACTGCGACGAACCTGACCCCTTTTTCTAGCATCACGTCGCTTCTTCGCCGTTGCCTTTTCAGTTCTCTCTCCACCTTGCCCCATAACTCACCTAACAAAATTAGCAAACATGTTCCCTATTCCAAGAAATAATTCATCAAAAATCCTTGCACTAAAAACACCATAAACAGGTAATGTAATAATAAAAAGGATGATGCCCACGAACATTTTCAACGGAATGCCAACGACAAACATATGAATCTGCGGAACAGCACGCATCATCATTCCAAAAGCAATCTCAATTGTTAGCCCCGATGCAACAATAGGAAGCGCCATCATAGCACCTAACATAAATGCCCGCACAAAAATTTCGAGAGCCGTAATCCCAATTAAGGGTGAAATAACCAAGCTGCCTATCGGCATGCGCTCAATGGTCAAATACAATATCTCAATAAGCCTTAAATGCCCATTTACGACAAAAAACAATAATATGAACATGACATTCAGGACATTACCCATCATAGGCACTTGAGCATTATTTTGAGTATCGAAAACATTAACAATACCAAAACCAATTTGCATATCAATGAGCTGTCCCGCCGTGAATGCTGTAACAGAAAAGAATACATTTACCACATACGCCAGCGCCATACCCAAAAGCAACTCCCCTGTAGCCAGCAATGTAAACCCAAGCAAAGTCGTGTATTGGATTGTAATAGTTTGCGGAAAAATGGTGAACATCAAAAAGCTTAATGATGTAACAAGTCCAATTTTTGCGATTATAGGAACATTTATCCTACCGAAAATAGGTGATGCAAGAACAAGTCCACCCATTCTAAAAACAAGCAGAATAAAATAATCCGCACTCATTAAAATTGAAACTGCTGTCGCTGCCATTATGATACTACCAATGTATTTATTTGCTCGAATAAATTAGTAACAAAACCACCTACTGTAGCAAAAATGAACCCTCCAAAAACTAACAAGGTCAATAAAACTGCTACAATTTTAGGAACAAATGCAAGTGTCTGCTCATTTATCTGAGTAGTTGCCTGAAAAATCGACACAAGTAATCCAACAACCATTGCAACAATCAACATAGGTGCTGCACTAAGAATTACAGTTGTAATCGCTTGGGTTAGTATATTAATTATTACACCTTCTGAAATCATGGCACACCTCCCGACCTTTTACTCGTCATTCTGCGCGAAGTCGCAGAATGACGTTGGTTTTTCATAGGCTATTTGACATTTCTTAAAACATTTGAGGATGCTTTACTCCCATTTTAAACATGCGGCACCTTGTGCCGCTTCGCTACATGAAAGTCTGCACTAACGAACCAATGATGAGCTGCCAACCATCTACCATTACAAATAACAGCACCTTAAATGGAAGTGAAATCATTGCAGGGGGTAGCATCATCATACCCATTGACATTAAAACACTTGCCACAATCATATCAATAACAACAAACGGAATATAAATTAAAAAGCCTATAAACATAGCATGCTTGATCTCACTCGTTATAAACGCCGGAATCAGTACCGAGTTTGGAACCTCATCTATGTCTGCAAACTCCTCGCCTGAAAGTGCAATGAAAAAATTCAGGTCACTTTCAAAAACCTGATTGAGCATAAACTCCCGTGTTGGGTTCATTGCCTCCTCGATAAACTCCTCTTGTGTCAACTCTCCTGCAACAAAAGGCACATAGGCTTCCTCATAAACCTGTGTAAACACAGGTTGCATAACAAAAAAGGTTAAGAATAATGCCAGACCAATTAATATTTGATTTGGCGGAGTCTGCTGCATACCTAATGCTTGACGAACAAAAGAAAGCACAATAATAATCCGAGTGAAACCAGTCAGCATTATCAAAATCGATGGCAACAGTGTGAGTATTGTTAATAAAATCACAATATCCACAGTTTGTGCACCCTCGCCAAATAGAGTTCTGACTATTTCATTAATCGTACCAATATCTCCGCCGGTATCTATATCTATCGGCATCAATCTTCCTCCGGATTCCGGGTTGTATTTTTCCTACTATCGCCCTACCATGATCTATTAGATGAGTCATTATCAGATTTCATTGACAATGACTCTATTATATTTAATGCATCCTCCACCTCGGCTGTAACTTTTAATCTTTTTTCGCGATCTGTATAATGCACACTTTCGCGCCACAATTCCTCATCTTCTGCACCTTCACGTTGTGCATTTTCAAAGCTACTTGCAAAACTAGCTTTATCAACTCCATCCACATCTTTTACGCCGTGCGTAGCGTCGTATTGCTGTTTCTTCCCTGTTTTCACCGCAACGTACTCAACAACTTTTCTTGTAAGCCTATTCCCGTAACTACCCACCGGAGTCATATTCCATGGTACCGACTCGCTGTTACTTTCTGTTAGCTCAACAAATGCCTCTGCATCAAACGTATCAAGCAGAGTCATTCCATGATTTGTTGCACCCACAACATACACTTTGCCCGCTATCTCTATAATGCAAAACTGTTTGTCGCGAGCAATAGAGTAGCGGTCAATAATTCTAATATTCCTATTTTTCAAACCGGCACGAGTCTGCCCTGTTGCTTTCATTCCTATAAAATACGTTACATAATAAGCACCGAGTAAAACAACAATCGTACCGATTATAAACATAATTACCTGTTGTGTTTGTGGCTGCATAACAGGTCCCTCCAATCTTCGTCATTCTGCGCAAAATCGCAGAATGACGTTGCTTTTTCATAGACTATTTGATGTTACCTTCTAACATCCGGAATTAATGTAATGTGAAGTTGATAAACTAACCCCTATACCCTTAAATCATATAGACATTCTCATAATTTCATTGTATGCATCAATTACCTTGTTTCTAATTTGCAACGCAAGTTGCAGAGAAAGTTCTGCTTTTTGCGCATCAAGGAGAATTCCTGACAAATCATCAGTCCCACCCATTAGCAGTTGCAGCGTCGATGCTCTATCAACTGACTCGGTCTGATTTGCAGTTCTTAAAGCCTCTGTCATTACATCTGCAAAACCACCGGGTTCATCAGTTTTGTTTGAGTCTGCAGAAATCGGCTTTGGATTTAATAAATGAACTAAATTCGGAGAAATGGGATTAATACTCATATTGTTTTACTCCTTTGTATACCTTCCGATATCGCCATGCGCAAACGTCTAATCTCACTATTCAATCGCTCCACTAAAGCATTATAAAAAATACTATTCTGAGCAAGCCTTACATTCTCTGATTCGATATCAACATTATTACCATCTGCTCTCATCGACAACTCTTTGGATTGGCGAATAACAGGTTGTATATTATCGAAATTTCCGGCACCAATCTGACGATGATCGGGGTGTGTCATCTTTCCAATAAAACTACTCTCTTGAATCGACCTGGCAAGAAGTGTTTCAAACTCAAGATATGATGCCTTAAATCCCGGCGTTTCAACATTCGCAATATTATTACGAATAACAGCATCACGTTGCCAAGAAGCCGATAAACCTCTTTGTATTAAATCTAGCGGTCTGAATATATTATTCCACATCTCTCGCCTTCTCCTCAAATCATCATTCAAAACAACAAGGCAATATAAATTCATATTCAAAAATTATATCATGACAGCATTGTAATGTCTATATTTATTACAAGTTATCGCAATATATAATGTAGAAATACTCACGATAAATGACCATCCTTTTTGTTGCGATATTCCTCAAATTCTCGCACATCAACTCTATCTACAAGACTCTCTCCCTGCTTGTCAATATCACTCTTCACTTCCATAAGACGATCGAAGTGCGCCTCTTTTGATATATCGGTTAAAGTACTACGAAAAATAGAGTTTACAATCTCATCATTATTTTTAGTTTCAACTTTGCGTGTCTGAACGACAACACCTGATGCCGTAGCCTTTTGCCCTTGTATTCTAATGCTCATATTAATAACCTTGCCTTTCGTCAATCTTTTGGCACAAATGCTTATATATTTATCTTCGTAATTTACATTGCATTTCTTTATGTGAGTTTGTAATTTACATACTCACACTATTACAACATGTGGTATACTGTGAATATATATTTATCACATATTTTATTGAGGAGATTATGATATGGATTTCACAAAAACGACCGACTTCTTAGAATCTTTAATAGATGTCGGGATTCCGGGTGCTGATTTAGCAATCTATGTCAAGGGTAAAGAAGTTTATCGCCATCAAACAGGCGTTGCAAACATTGACGTACAAAAGCCCATTGACGTAAACACAATATATCCCATATGGTCAATGACAAAAATCGTCACATGTGTTGCCGCACTGCAGTTGTTTGAAAAAGGCATATTCTTACTTAACGACAACATATCCGACTACTTGCCTGAATTCAAAAGCATGAAAGTCCGACATGTGTTGGAAAATGGTGAAGTTCATACCGCACCAGCAGCTAATCAAATAAAAATTGTAGACTTATTCACTATGTCTTCTGGAATGTCATATGAAGCCACAGAGAATATAAAAAAACTTCACGAAAAAACCGATGGAAACTACACATTGCAAGAGTTCTCTGACGCAATTTCTAAAGATCCTCTATGTTTTGAGCCGGGAACACATTGGCATTATGGCTTTAGCCACGATATACTCGGTCGCTTAGTTGAGGTTCTCTCTGGCAAAACATTGGGTGAATATTTCTACGAAAATATTTTTGCGCCTCTTGGCATGGAAGATACATTTTTCCGCATACCGGACGACAAGTCAGAACACATGGTATCCTGCTATACATTTGATGAAAGTAAAAAAACGCATAATCTCACAGAATCACTCCCTATAAGGCATGACCTTGATTACAAGTTCGAAAGTCCGGGCGGTGGTCTACTTTCTACTGTTGATAATTATGCCAAATTTGCCAATGCACTTTGTTTAGAACTTTCAAGTTGTTGCGCAAATATGCATAAAATTCTTAGTAGAGCAACACTAGAATTAATGCGAACAAATCACCTTGATGATGTTCGATTTAAAGAATACAACAATTGGTCCCACACTCCGGGCTATGGCTATGGTCTTGGTGTGCGCACTTTGGTTGATAAACCTGTCGGGGGAAGTAATAGTTACATCGGTGAATTTGGTTGGGCTGGAATGATGGGAACCTATGTTCTAATGGATCCGGAAATTGAACTAACATATGTATACGCGCAACAATTATTCCCAAGCAAAGAAGATTATGTCGCTCCGCGATTACGCAATGTTGTATACGGATGTTTATAGAATTATAATTATGGAGGAAACTTATTTTGCAAGCTAGACAGTTAATTGATTTTATCGGAATTATAGGAAAACTAAAGCACAATACACGCCATGTCTGGAGCGCAGAAGGCAGAAAAGAGAGTGTTGCAGAGCATAGCTGGTTATTATCCGTAATGGCACTACTCATTTTCGATGAATTTCCTGATGTTGATATGTATAAGGTTATAAAAATGTGCCTCATTCATGATTTTGGAGAAGCCATAACAGGGGATATTCCCTCATTTTACAAAACAAAAGAAGATTCAGAAAAGGAAGATGAGGCCGTCGATGGTTTGCTTGAACTTTTGCCTGATAGCTTGGCTGCAGAATTCTCAGATTTGTTTGCAGAGATGGCAGAAAAAAAGACAACGGAAGCAAAACTATTCAAAGCACTCGACAGAATGGAAGCCTGTATTTCTCATAACGAATCACCACTCGATACATGGCTTGAGCTTGAGTATAAGGAAAACCTGGTATATGGTGTTGAAGACGCTGCTCATAATAAGTACTTGACCGAACTTCGAGAAGAAATAAGAAAGGACACTGAGCGCAAAATTGCTAAAGGTGTGTAAACCACCAGTTGCACAAAACACAATAATCCCATTGCCTTATTGTATTCAAAATGATATAATCTAATGTGTAAATAGCGTGTAGAATTAACATGATTTTTGAGAAAGGGATGGATTTTATTATGGAAGCCAGTCATAAGTTTTTTAAGTGTGATCTTTGCGGTAACTTTACAGGGTTGATTCATAGTTCAGGTGCACGTATGGTGTGTTGTGGTCAGGAAATGACCGAGCAGATTCCAAACACAGTCGAAGC
>Ga0123355_10000869_pt1 | contig 41744 bp, 40 predicted proteins | sample TergutEmb28metaG_3_FD_89872 | JGI IMG/M metagenome (GOLD analysis project Ga0123355, IMG submission 89872) | Embiratermes neotenicus P1 segment gut microbial communities from Petit-Saut dam, French Guiana - Emb289 P1 | ecosystem: Host-associated > Arthropoda: Insects > Digestive system > Gut ...
AATCAAATCAAATGGAAGCTTATGGGCATGGGGGCGTAATCGTACAGGTATGCTGGGAGACGGTACTACCATTCCAAGATATACCCCTGTACAAATCGGCGATTGCTTGGACTGGATTTATATATCACCCGGAAGAGATAATACCTTTGGAATAAAAAGTGATGGCAGTTTATGGGCGTGGGGTTCTAATAGACTTGGGCGACTCGGTATCAATGAGCATGCATTGCCATCATTATATCAATCATATCCGATTCAAATTGGCGCGGATGCCCGTTGGGTTCATGTTTCAACAGGGGGCGGTCATACCATTGCTTTACAAGAAAACGGGAGCTTGTGGGGTTGGGGTGAAAATAGATTTGGACAACTTGGTGACGGCACAACAATAGATCGTGTTGAACCTACGCACGTATACACAAATACAACATGGGTTCATGCGGTAGCTGGTGATCGTATGACCTACGCAATATGTATAGACGGTTATCTTTGGGCGTGGGGTTGGAATCACAACGGCGAATTAGGTATAGGTACAACCGAAAACAGTTCTGTACCCGTTCAAATCGGCACAGATTCGAATTGGGTAGATGTCGTAGCAGCGTCACGGCCACTTGCAAAAACGGATTGCGGTGCTATCTGGTCATGGGGGCCGGGTGAAGTGAGAGTGCCGACACAAGGTTCACTTGGCGACGGAACAAGTGAAGATCATCATGTTCCAATAATAATTATCCCGTCGCAGGGCGCGACTTACTGAAATAACCATTCTTATTGGAACATGCGCCATACCCCGCAAGGAGAACCGGTGGGGACTCGCCCATATTATCAAATCCAAGCACCATTTACGGATCGCGTTGGTGATTTCGACTTTCCACTTGATCGCCCTCTCCAACATCGTTATACCCTCCATATTTCAATTTATGGACATATGGTAAAACAACCCGACGGTTCAGTGCAAATAACTACTGCACCAGGAACCGTACAGCCGAATGTGTAAAACAATTAGGGAGGGTTCAACTATGAAAAAGAAGGCAACATGCATTATTCTATTATTAATATTAATAACAAGTGGTTGCGTTACAAATACCGATGCTCCTAATACAATAATTGATGAATTGGATACAGCGCAATTAATAACATCACAACCAACGGAATTTATTCCACAAGAAACGCCATCACCAGACACCCACCTCCCAATTGAGTCATCACTACCGACACCTCCCCCTTCAGCAGAGCCCACCACTATTGAGCCACCCCCTCCAACAACACCATTTATACCATCGGCGTATGCGGCAAAATCAATAGAAATTGCTGAGGATTTCCTTATACAATATGTAAGTATGTTTTGTGGTGTTTTTAGTCATGGCCCTCGTTTTGGTTGCATTTATAATGAACCTTTTATAACAGTAAACGAACGCGCTATTTATGACAGTTACGGCAGACGGCATCATTGGGAGCTATATTTCACGGATTTATATGGTGATGTAATTGATGTTGAAGATGTACCATTTATTAAAAATCTTTATGTTACTATTGCCGATGACTTAACAATACCGGCTCCTGTAGCTGCCGGGGCATTTCAAATTTATACCACTGAAGGCAGCGACACGCCATTGTTGATTATTATACGCTTTGATTGTTTCCGGTTTACGGAGGGTGTATACTTCATATTTCAAAGGTTTAATGATGGTGCAAGCTTTACACAACTTGGGTCTAGGATTGGATGGGCGACCGGCGGCGGAGATATCCCTATATTATCACCTTTTATAAATGAATCGGGTGAAGTAATCTTTTATATATTTTTTTTAGGCGACGGGTTTTTGCACTTATTAAACAACGAAAGTGAATTCGATACTTTTTGGATGTTTGATATGTACGATTTCAGGCCTCCTGTGCTTGCAGATGACTTTTCGCAGATGTTGATAGATTTTGAAGTCAACCAAAACGCCACAACACAATCCCGGGACTTGTTAACAGACTTATATTACAGAAATTTTGTTCCAATGGTAAGAATGTATGAACTTGAAGATTATCTTATCGAAAAAATAACTCAACAATTACGCGGCATGTTTCCGGTTGTTGATGTAAATCAAATCGATGAATAAAACAAAAATCATCCAACGCGCCAATCACATATAAGCCGCATAAGACTATTTTGCTCCCGACGTGTTTAACAACTGGACAAAATCCATTATCTTTATGCATTGTATGTGTAATGAAAATTATTTTCCAAAAAGCCGCCACAGCGGCTTTTTTGCATTAGGTTTACACTCAGCCATCGGCGGCGGTGCCGGTTAAAGTCTTATTTGGCGAAGCCGCATAGGGGGTCAAGGGGGTGCTTGTGCACCTTTGCGGGGTTCGGGGCGGCGTCCCCGAGGTTTTGATCTTGCTCTTGCTCTTAGCCCGCCACCCCTTGCCCAACCCCCATCCATCCGATAGAATGCGCTAAAATACATAAAAACCACTAGGAGGCTTACCATGGCAGAAAAATTCATTCTGGGCGTAGATGGCGGCAATACGAAAACGGACTATGTTTTGTGCAGGGCGGACGGTACTTTTGTGGATTTGCTCCGCGCGGGCACTTGCAGCCACGAAGCGAATGAAGGCAGTTTCCCGTGGATGCAGGCTACGATGCAGGCGCATTTGGATGTGTTGTGCGGGCGTAATGGTATTACGGTGGCGGATATTGCGGCGGCGGGCTTTGGGCTGGCGGGTGCGGATATGCCGGAGCAGGTGGCGGAGCTGGAGCGCCGCGTGCGTGCGATTGGTTTTACGAAAATCGGCTTGCAAAATGATGGGATATTGGGTGTAAAGGCGATTAGTGCGGCGGGTGTGTGCTCGGTCAATGGCACGGGCACGGTGGCGATTGGTATCGATGATGCGGGCACCTTTATGCAAGTGGGCGGCATCGGCGAAATGTCAGGCGACGAAGCGGGCGGCGGGTTTATCGCGCGGCAAGCAATTAAACTGGCGTATCATTCATTGTTTCGCAGCGGTGCGCCTACCAAGTTGGTTGCGGGCGTTTTTGACGTGCTGGGTCTGCGCGAACCGCAGGATTTGCACGAATTCATCAGCAACCACGCATGGGGATCACCCCACGCGCGTAGCTTGATACAAATGACCGACAAGTTGGCGCAGGCGGGTGACCGCACGGCGCAGCGTATTTTTGATAACGTGGGCATCAACTGCGCGGAAGGTGTGGTGGGATGCGTGCGCAATTTGGATTTTGGCGACGAAGTGGTGGTGGTGCAGGCAGGCACGATTTGGAATGTCATCGGCTACGAAGGCATGTCGGAATCGTTCAAACGCATCGTCTGCGAAGAATTGGCGCAACCCGTCCGCTTCGAATTATTGGAATGCACGCCCGCGCTGGGTGCAATCTTCTGGGCGAAGGAACTACTAGACGGCAGCGTCACCCAATCGTATCGCGACCAAATGCGCGCTTTCCTCTCTCCCGAAAAATACGCCGAGTTGGCCGAGAAACAATAAAAAATTTGATAAATTCATTCAACGGAGGGCATCCCATGTTAAGCATTTCTAACGTAAGCAAAACCTATGGAAACAGCCAAGTCAAGGCCGTGGACACCATTTCCTTGGCGGTGGAATCCAAGCAGATTTTGGGCTTCATCGGCCCCAACGGCGCGGGCAAGACGACTACTATGAAAATGGTGACGGGCGTGTTGGAACCCGACGCGGGGCAAATCACGATTAACGGCTACGATATCATGGCCGCGCCCATCGAGGCCAAGCAGAGCTTTGGGTATGTGCCCGATTCGCCGGATATGTTTTTGCGGCTCAAGGGGTTGGAATACCTCAACTTCATGGGAGATATGTACAGCGTAGACGAAACCACTCGCCGCGAGAAAATCGCCCACATGGGCGATATTTTTGAAATGACCGGCGCACTCAACAGCCGCATCCAAAGCTATTCCCACGGAATGCGGCAGAAGATTGTGATTATGGGCGCGTTGCTGCACAACCCCGGCCTGTGGATACTGGACGAACCGCTCACCGGGCTGGATCCGCGTTCGTCTTTTCAATTGAAGGAAATGATGCGCGCCCATGCTGAATCGGGCAATGCGGTGCTTTTCTCCACCCACATGCTAGAAGTAGCCGAAAAATTGTGCGACAAGATTGCGCTGATTAACAAGGGGCGCATCGTGTTCTTTGGCGAGTTGGAAGCGTTGAAAGCGCAGTACAATCAACTTTCTTTGGAAGATATCTTCATGGAGGTGACCGCCCGTGCGTAAGTTTTGGGCCATGTTCCGCATCTTTTTGAAGGTGATTGTCGGGCAGATGTTCGCCATCAAAATCGGCGGCAAGGAAAGCAAAGTGGTCGGCATTATCTTGTGGGGCGTTTTGGTGCTATCCATTGCGCCGCTGCTTTGGCTCGTGTATTACATGATCAGCGGTATGTACACCGCGTTTGCAGAAGTAGGGCACTTGGATTTGATGGTAGCGATGACGCTCAACATCGGGTCGGTGCTTATATTTATGTTATCGCTGATGGCCGCCCCCGCCATATTTTATTTTTCCAAAGACGTAGAATACATCTTGCCACTGCCGGTCAAACCTACGACGATTATTTCCGCCAAATTCGCGGTGGCGCTCGTGTTTGAATACGTGCTGGCGGTGGGGCTGGTGGGTGTGATGTATGTGGCGTTGTGGCCGCATGTGGGTGTGGGGCTGTTGACATTCAACATGATTTTGACTGCGCTGACGTTACCGATTTTGCCGATGGTATATTCCACGGTGCTGATTATGCTTTTGATGCGCTTTGTGCGTTTTGTGCGCAATCCCGACCGTTATGCTTATATTATTGGGCTGCTTAGCCTCGCTTTCGCGATGGTTTTCATGTTCGCATCGCAGGATATGTTTACACTGGACGAAGATGCACTCATCGCCATGCTCACCGGCGAACCCATCGCCGCCACGGCATTAAATTACTTGTTCCTGTCCAACAATTTGGCCGCGCGGGCCATTGACGCGGCAACTGGGTTGCTGCCGGTTCAATCCATCGCGTTCCAACTGCTTAGCGTCGCAGTGGCGCTTGCCGCATTGGGAATTTTCTTCGTAATCGCGCAGGCAACGTATTTCAAAGGCATCATCGGCCTGGGCGAATCCAGTTCTGCGGGCAAAAAAATGACCCGCGACGAAGCCATCGCAGGCGTGGTGGGGCAGGGGGCTTTTAGCTCCTATGTCAAAAAGGAATTGCGCTTGCTGTTCCGCTCGCCCATAGCGTTTATGAACAGCGTATTGATGGTCTTGTTCATGCCCGTCGTCTTGATTATTTCTGTTGTGCCCGTTTTCACCCTCGGCAATGACGACCCCATGATGGAAATGCTGTCCGCCATCGACCTAACCGACGCACGCACCGCCGCCATCGCACTCATCGCCGTAACCGTGTTGGCACTAGTCACCGGCGGTTCGGCCACCGTCACCGCCACAGCCATCTCCCGCGAGGGGCGCAATTTCATTGTCATGAAATACCTGCCCCTGCGTTACCAAACGCAACTGCACGCCAAAGCCATGAGCGGACTGCTGGTCGTATTGCCGGGCTTACTGCTGGTATTTGCGGCATTGTTTTGGTTGTTTTCCCCGCCCATCCTGTTGGCGATAGCAGCCATTCTCATCGCTGTACCCTGCGCCATTTTTCTCAATTATCTAGGCCTCGTCTTCGACCTCCTTCGCCCCAAACTCAATTGGGACAACGAGGCCGAAGCCGTCAAGCAAAACGTGAACGTCCTGCTCATGATCTTCGGCGCGATGGGCGTGGCCGGGGGCGTAGGGGTAGCGGGCTTCTTCTGGCTGCACACGCCGCTGATGGCGTTCGTGGTGTTGTTCGGCGGCAGCCTGCTGTTGATGGCATTTGCCTTGTGGCTGGTGCTGGCACAGGGTAGCCGGATGATGAGGAAGATATATTGATTAAAATCAAGGGATAAAAAATCAAAAGATTAAACCGTGGGCGCTGCCCACACCCGCAAACTTTTGCAAAAGTTTGATCAAAACTTTAATGGAACATGGACGCATGTTTTTAGAAGTTTTTGATCAAACTTTTTTTCCAAAAAGTTTGCGGGTGTGGGCAGCGCCCACGGTTTTAATCTTTTGGCTTTTTAATCTTTCGTCGGCTCTTCCGCACTAATACGGAAATCCTTCCGGCAAGTGATGCAGCAGGTACTCACCAACTCCGACATATCGCGGATGATGAACTTGCCCTTGGTCACACCAATGGTCTTGCCCGTCTCGCGAAAACGACAAAGTACATATGATTTTCGGTGTCGGGGTCGATGGTGATGGTGGCGGGCAGGACAATCCATTGCGTGGGGCTGTGTTTCATGACCAATAGGTGTTCTTGCCCGTCGATCACCACGGTCATCAAGTCCTTGCGGCCAGACAAACGGCGAAACAACGCACCGTACAACGTATAACCCACCAACGCAACATGCAATGCAATAAAAAAGAACGACACCCAAAGAAGCATGCGCAGCGGCAAGGCAGGGTTATCCAAGGCGCGGATAAAATTAATAACTGCCGAAAAAACCGCCGTGCCCAACGCCGCTTGCGCTATAAAACGGTAGGTTATATGTTTTGTTACTTTAGTTTTCGTGTTGGTTTGCGTTAGCGTATCTTTCGCAACCACCGAAATTCCGCCAAAAAACACACACACGAACGTAACCGGTACAATAATCCAAGGTGCCAGCGTCGAGGTCATCAGCAGCCAATGCGCAAACAAGCACAACCCCAACATACTCACCAGCACAATCCAAATATCCAAGCTATCGGGAATCGTCGCCTGCTGCACCACCTTCAACGGTATGCCCAAATGCGACGCTTGAATCATCCGCGCCAAGTTGGCCAGCAGCAAGCTCACCAGCGTCAATAACATGATTAACGCCGTGATGTTGCCGGTCAATACATCCAACCCCGGCATGGCGTCGGTCAAAAATACCAACATATCGCTCCGTCCTTTCGCTTGTTACAGCGCATACCACTGGGAAGCTGCATTTGGCGCAACGGGTGCTTCAAATTCCATCAATGCGCCCGTGCGCGGGTGCATCAGCGTCAGCCGCTTCGCATGCAACATTTGCGCGTCGGGTTGATATCCGTGTATGCACGGCTGTTTATCCGGCCCATACACCGCATCCCCCCAAATAGGAAAGCCTTTATGCGCCATATGTACGCGTATCTGATGCGTGCGCCCGGTTTCTAGCCGTGCCTCGATTTTGGTCAGGCGCGGCTTTTTTCCATCGTTTGGCAAATATTCAAGTACAGTAAAATGCGTCACCGACGAACGATATCCAACCGGCGCAGCCAACGTTACCGCATTCGCCGCGGGTACCCAAACCGCCATCTTCTGCCGGTCGCGCAAGTGTCGCCCAATGGGAAAATCCACCGTAAATGCCTGAGCCTTCACCACGCCCAAGCACAGCGCGTGATAAATTCGCCCCATCGTGCGGTCGGCCAATTGCGCAGACAAGGATTGGTGCGCTGCATCGTTTTTCGCCACCACCATCAAACCGGATGTATCCTTGTCCAGTCGATGCACAATACCCGGCCGCTCCACCCCGCCAATCCCCGACAAAATGCCGCGGCAATGCCAAAGCAGCGCATTCACCAGCGTACCACTAAAATGCCCCGCCGCCGGGTGTACCACCAGGCCGCGGGGCTTATTAATCACAATAATGTCGTCATCCTCGTACACAATGTCCAGCGGAATATCCTCCGGCAAAATTTCATCAGGAAGCGCTGCGGCTACGTATACGCGTAGCGTTTCCCCCGCAACTACGCGGTGGCTTTTGCCCACCGGGAGAAAAGACGAAACCGCCGTCACCGCATCACGCGTCAATCCATGCGATTCTTTCCCGTCGGTTAATCTGCGCAATACCGCTCCACCGTCCAGCAACTTCTGCGCCGCAGCACGCGTCAATTTCGGGAAAGCCTCCAATGCAGACAAATCCCCCGCCAAAAAAACATCCGCACGCAAACCCGCCGCATTCGAAGGAACGACTAAGTCAAACGTCGTGCAGTCATTATGCAAAAGTTCATTCATCATCGTTTTCGCCGCTGCTGTCGTCATCGCTATCAATATTATTACCGATGCTGTCGTCATCGCCGCCCTCAGCCACAGCTGTCCGGTTATTAAAAGGCCAAGGCGCGTCCTTGCCCAAATATATCATCGCTGCCAAAGCCGCAAACGTTCCCACCGTAATAAAAACATCTGCCAAATTAAAAATAGCAAACCGCACAAACAAAAATTCAATCATGTCCACGACATAACCCAACCGCACACGGTCAATCCAGTTTCCCAGCCCCCCGCCAATAATCAGCAACAGCGGCACACGCACCAGCCACATTTTGCGCGTGTCGGGCAGTTTGAAATAATACCAGCCCACCACGGCCAACATCGCGAATACCAACACCGTCAGCACCCAGCGCCCCCAACCTGCTCCCCCCAAGAAACCAAAAGCCGCCCCTGTGTTGTGGAAATAAGTGAGCCCCAGCACCCCATTTATCAATGTGCGCGGCCCACTCCCCGCCAAATTCGCCGACGACCATGCCTTTAACCATTGATCTAACGCCACCATCAACATATTGGCAAAAAGAAAAGCACACCCAAGAAATAATTTTCTCGGTGTGCTTTTCGTGTGGGTGGTGAGTATATTTTCGTTATTCATCGCCGAAGGAGATGCCCAGCTTCTTCGCGGTTTGCACGAGCTCGCCGTTGGGGTCAACGACTTTGTCGCCGCCTTTTGCGGTTTCGCCGGTGATTTTGGCACCGCCTACGACATCTTCCAAGCTCACATAGTTCATCTTGCCGTCTTGCAAGCTCACCATGTTGCCGAAATTTTCTTCCTTTATAAGTTCCGCCGCTTTCACGCCGTACCGTGACGACAGCAATCGGTCTGCGGGTGATGTATCGCCGCCGCGTTGGATATGTCCCAATGTGCAGTAACGTACTTCGTTGGTAACGCCGGGGTGGTTTTCTAGCTGGTGGGCAATTTTCGCCGCAACGCCGCCAAAACGGATGGAGTCTGCGCTGTCCTCCACGATTTTTCCGATGCTGGCAGAACCGCCTTTTTCTACGGCACCTTCCGTAACAACGATAATCGTGAATTCCTTGCCGCGTGCTTTGCGTTCGTCCACTTTTTTTACAATGTTATCAATGCTGTATTCAATTTCTGGGATAAGAATCACGTCGGCAGAGCCGGCGATACCTGCGTGCAGCGCAATCCAGCCCGCGCTACGCCCCATGGCTTCTACAATCATGATGCGGTGATGGCTTTCTGCCGTGGTGTGCAAGCGGCCAAGATTTTCGGTCACGATGTTAACCGCCGTGTCAAAGCCGAAGGTCACTTCTGTAGAGGCCAAGTCGTTGTCAATCGTCTTAGGCACGCCAATCACCTTCACGCCCTTACGCGCGAAGTCGCGTGCGCTGGTTAATGTACCGTCGCCGCCCAACACGACCAAAACTTCTACGCCTTCTTTTTTCATGTTTTCCACGGCCACGTCGGAAACATCCTTCTTCACGTTAACGCCGTTTTCTTCTACAGTGAAGTTGAACAGGTTGTCCTTGTTCGAATTAAATAAAATAGTACCGCCCTTGTGCAAGATTCCCGAAGTGGTCTGTCTGTCCAGCTTCATGTAATCGTTGTTGTACAAGCCACGGTACCCAAATTTGTAGCCGATAAGTTCATAATCCATCGTGTTCAAGCAAGCGCGAACAAACGCATGGATTACCGCATTCAGCCCCGGCGCGTCGCCGCCTCCTGTCAAAATTGCAATCCTCTTTTTTGCCATTTGTCGGTTCTCCTTTTTATTTGAAAATAAAACGCGAATCGCATTGTAACTCATATTTTTCATTTTGTCTTGACAATTTTAAATATTTTGTCTAAAGTGTCGGGTGAATGCCAGCGTCACTGCCCCGTACGCTGAAATTATTTTAAATCGGAAAGAGGTATTTCATGCGTACCACCTATATTACTAAGCCGCTGGAAGTCGAACGCAAGTGGTTTGTCGTTGACGCGGCGGAGAAGAATTTGGGTCGTTTGTCCACCCAAGTAGCGCATATTTTGCGTGGCAAGCACAAACCTACTTTCGCGCCCAATGCGGACGTTGGCGATTACGTAATTATCGTAAACGCAGACAAAATCAGCGTTACCGGCAAAAAAATGAGCCAAAAAACCTATTGGCGTCATTCGGGTTATTTCGGAAAGAAAAAAGAAATCGTCCTGCAAGAAATGCTTAAAAAGAAGCCCGAATTCGTGCTGTTGCATGCGGTTAAAGGCATGTTGCCCAAAAATAATTTGGGCCGTCAAATGTTGTCCAAAGTGCACATCTACGCAGGCCCCGATCACAAACATGAAGCGCAAAAGCCGGAAGTATTGACTCTGGCGCAATAATATAATTAAAGGAGTACAATATGCCATCAACATCTTATTACGGCACCGGCAGAAGAAAGAGCGCAGTTGCGCGGGTGTACTTGCTGCCCGGCAAGGGCAACATCACCATCAACAAACGCGCCATTGACGACTATTTCGGGTTGGAAACATTAAAGCTTATCGTTCGTCAACCCCTTAACCTAACGGATACGCTGTCCAAATTCGACATTAAAGTAAACGTGTATGGCGGCGGATATACCGGCCAAGCAGGCGCTATCCGCCATGGAATTTCACGTGCGCTGCTTATTGCGGATGACGACTTCCGCCAGCCGCTCAAGCGTGCAGGTTTCCTCACGCGTGACCCACGTATGAAAGAACGTAAAAAGTACGGCTTGAAAGGTGCACGCCGTGCGCCCCAATTCTCCAAGCGTTAATTTTCTTCCTAAAAATAAGCAAAACCCCCGCCCAAAAATTGGTGTCGGGGGTTTTGTGCAAATGCAAGCTTTTTCCAAAATTAACCTTTATTTGGAAGTTTTGGAAAAAAGAAGTGATGGCTACCATAATTTGTCTACGGTAATGCAATCATTGGGTTTATGCGACCTTATAACATTAAGTACCGAAGTGGCAAATGCATGTCGCGCTCTTAAATTACAACTAACATGTGATGATCCCCATTTGCCTGTGGACAAACGCAACTTAGTTTACCGGGCAGCAGACTATATATTGAAACGATATAAAATCAACGTACCCGTTTCCATTAAAATCGAAAAAAATATCCCTATTGCAGCAGGATTGGGCGGGGGAAGCAGTGATTGTGCGGCTACGTTGGTGGGACTGAACAAACTGTTTTCGCTGGGGTTGACTGCGGACGAGCTGTGTGAAATAGGTTTAACATTCGGGGCGGACGTGCCTTTTTGCATTCGTGGTGGTACCCAGCTTGCCGAAGGGGTAGGGGAACGGCTGACAATACTGCCGCCGCACCCTACTTGTTGGATTGTCTTAGCACGTGTGCCGGTCGAAGTATCAACTGCAAATATATTTTCAAAAATTCGGCTGGATAGAACACGGGCTGAGCAATCGGATAAGAATGTAATAACAACAAAAAATGCGATTGCCGCTGGGAACGTAGCGCAAATTGCCGGGGCATTTTACAATCGGTTAACCGGAATCACCGCCGCTGCGCATCCCGAAGTGAATGAATTAATAATGAAAATAAAGACCTTGGGCGCGATTAATGCCGCCATGAGCGGTTCAGGGCCTACGGTTTTTGGATATTTTAACAACGAGGACACCGCGAAGAATGCTTGCGCGGAGTTGAAAAAAACAATCCAAAGCGTATACATAACGCAACCCGAAAGGATGAGGATGATATGAAGCGATTGTCACGATTTTTTGCGGTTATCTTGATTATGGTGATGGTGCTGCCGTTTGTATTTATCGTGCCAGTAGCGGCATCTACAACTGCACAAAACTTCAATGATGTACCGCCGTCACATTTTGCTTTTGACGCAATCAATTGGGTGTCAAACCCAACCAACGGTGGTTTCATGGTGGGGGATTTGGCAGGCAATTTTCATCCGAGCCAAACGATGACGAACTTTGAAGCGGCGCGGATTTTTGCGATGGCGGCGGGTTTCCGTTCTGCGGCGCATCCTGTTTCGCCGGAGTTGCGTGCGGAAATTAACCGATCATTTGATGAATGGCGGCCATTTATTGATACGATGGCAGCACAAAACACACAATGGAGCCGCATTGCAGACCGTGAAATCGCATTCTTGCTATACCGCGGCGTATTGACCGAAGCTGATGTTGCAACTTTTATTGGCGCACGCTTGACGCGGCAGGAAGCCGCTACATGGATGGTGCGGTTAATAGGGCAACAAACGCAAGCGGCAGCAATTAACTTGCCGGTATCCGAACCGTTTGCAGATAATGCAAGCATATCGCCGATGTTTATCCGTTATGTTTATTATGCGCGTGCAGCGGGGATCATTTCTGGAAACAACAATAATATGTTTAACCCGAGTGAAAATGTGACCCGTGCGCAATTGGCTGTAATTTTTTATAACACATTGGGTGGTAGTGATGGCACGACGCAAACATTGCCGCCGGGTACGACCACGCCGGTTGCGACTGTATCGGGCGTGGTGGAGTTGTTGTACCGTAACACGCAATTATTCATAGCGTCTCCGATGGGACCGCAAAATTATATTATTGCGCATGATGCGATTATCGTGGTAGATCATGTGCAACGCAGCGCTGCATTTATCCGCACGGGTATGACGGTGAATGCGGTGTTAAATGCACAGAGCGAAATCATAAGCCTGGTGGCGCGAACAACGGTGGATACAACGCCTCCGCTGGGGTCACCGCCGTCGTCGCAATTACCGCCAACACTGCTACCCCCCAACCAAGGCGGGCTGCGTTTGTATGCGGATGAAGGATTTATCGTGTCTGTAACGACCAATCCGGCAACCGTGACCGTGCGCACCCAAAGGGTACGCATCACCGGCCAAATCGTAGACGAAGTACGCACCTTTACCGTGGCGCATAACGCTTTGATTACACGTGGTGGCGTTGCCGTGCCGTTATCAAATGCACAAGTAAACGATATCGCATTTTTCCGTTTTAACGGCACGACGATTCATGAATTGGAAATGGAAGAACGTGAGCGTTCCATGGAAGGTGTGTTGTTGGAGCGCCGGTTAATCGATTTACAAGGCAACCAAGCCATCGTAATTGAATCGCCCTTGGGTGCGCGTTATGAACTGCGTGTGGCGGCGAATACCGTTATTACGCGTGGAACGTTTGCGAATGTGCGCTTGCAAGACTTGCGCATTGGCGACAGCGTGCATGTGACAATTGAAGGAGGCGTGATGACGCGCCTGCATGCCGTGGGCGAACGTTCGATCATCGAAGGCCGCTTAACGGAATTGCGTATAACGCAAAACTTCTCGGAAGTGCGTATACAGGACGATGAAGGACATGTACAGACTTATACAATTTTGCCGGGGACATTTGACGTGTACGCATTGCGGATTGGTATGGATGTGCGGTTCTTCCTAGATAGCTGGGAAGTACTTGATGTACAAGTGATTACACGTGGTGATCAGCAACCTACGGCTGTGCTGGGCAATATCCAATCCATTACCGCCGGACAAACATTGGTAGTTGTACAAATGGACGGCAACCAGCCGCGTGCGCATACTGTAGTGGTCAATAACCAAACGACCATAACCGGCACGGGCATGCAATTGAACCTAAGCGATTTGCGCGTAAATATGAATGTATATGTGGTATTTATGGGGCCGCAGTCCAATGTGGCAAGGTCAATCATCATACTGCCGTGAGTAAACCGCCCGACGGCTTGACACCCCTCCCCAAACCGATACGGATGGAGGTGCCGAAGGGGGAAGCGACCAGTTCCGGTTACAACCGGAAAAAACCGACGCGGGAACCGTTGAAACGTGTACCCCCGCCAAAGCGCGATACCCCCGGTGCAAATAGCAAGAGCAAAGGCCAGCGTCATTTTGAGCAGGCCCAGCGGTCGCATGAGCGACGGCCTACACCAAAGAAGAAAAACACCCGACGCAAACAAGGCCGGTATTCCAAGGAAATCGGCATTTTTTGCTTGGGTTTGATTTGTGTGGCGTTTATTGTTTTGATTGCGATATTGTTGACGAGCAGCAATGCGCTAGCAGTGTATTTGGATGATGAGCGTATCGGTTATTTGCCCTTGAACCGCCAAACGCGAGAATGGGATGCAGAATATGTACAAGAACAAGCCATTTTGCACCGCTCGGCCATGGTGGGTCCGCAGGTGACAATACAAGTGAACGAGCAAGTGCGCTTGGTGCCTGTGCGTGCACGGCGCGGTGCATTAATTAGCGCTACCATCGCGGATGTAATTACGCAAGTAAGCGGAGAATTTACGTATCAAATTATGGCGCAGGCGATTTATGTGGATGGTGAACGTATTGCTGTAATGCAATCGTTGGCGTTGGCGGAACATATTGAGCGGCACTTTACCGCGCCGTTTCAAGTATCAGCGAATGCGACCACAACGATCTTGGGATGGCAGTTGCGTACAGTGGTTTCCGACGGCACGGACTTGGACTCGGTGGATGTGGCGATAACGCGGTTGGATGTGCGGGTGGAAGATGTTTACCGGTACATTGTACAATCGGGTGATACATTGTATGGCATTGCATCTCGGCATGGCGTTTCTGCCGATGTTATGCTGCACGATAATGGATTAACGCGGCAGTCGGTTCCCCATCCGGGGGATGTGATAAACATCCGCACGATGCGTCCGAAACTGACAGTGCGCGCAGAAGTGACCGAAACCAGAACAGAAATTATCCCCATGGAGCGCATCGTCGAATATGACGACGAAATGGCCATTGGCGACGTGAACATCATCAGCGAAGGACGTGAAGGCGAGCGCCGCATAACAGAGCGATTGGTTTTCTATAACGGCGAATTGCGCAGCGAAGAAATTTTGGAAGAAACGATCTTGGTGGAAGCCCAAGACCGCCATGAGGTAATGGGAACATCCGAATCGGTTGCACCCCCCTGGCGATAACGGACACGCACAGTATCAACGCTCCCCACGTTATTGGACGCGGGGATTTTTTATATCTGTGTGTTATACTGTAATTATTCGAACAAGCAGGAGTGATTTGTGTGGTAATTGGCATAACAGGCGGCAGCGGTAGCGGAAAAAGCACGATAGCACAGGGATTGGGTTATAAAATTATTGATGTGGATAGCGTGTACCATGGATTACTGGAGACAAGCGAAGAATTGCGCTATGCCTTGGTGCAATCATTCGGCACATTTGACCGCAAGGTTTTGGCGGGGATTGTGTTCACTAACTTGGTTGAATTGGAGAAATTAAATCATATATGTGCGCGTTTTATCATACCGGCGGTAAAGGAGCGTCTGGCGGAATTTAATGAAAACGTTGTGATTGACGCGGCGGTGCTTTTTGAGTTGGGGCTGGAGATGTATTGCGATATAACGGTGGCGGTTGTGGCCACGCAGGAAGAACGGCTGCTGCGCATCGTGGGGCGTGACGGGTTGCGACTGGACTCGGCGCAGGCACGTATAAACGCGCAGAAACCGGATACGTTTTATATCCGAAAAGCCGATTTTGTTGTGTATAACAACAGCTTGATCATGGACGCGGTGAAGGCGATTAAAAACCGCTTGCTGATTGGCAACCGAAAAGCGGTGTATGGGGGTACGTTTGACCCGCCTACGTTGGGGCATTTGGATGTTATTAAACGTGCGGCATTGCTATATGAAAAATTGCATGTGGTGGTGCTGGTGAACGAAATGAAGAAACCTGTATTCAGTGTGGCGGAGCGCGTGGAAATGCTGCGCGCCATCACCGACGATGTTCCCAACATAGACGTGGACTGCTTTGATGGTTTGCTGGCCAAATATGCGCAAAACAAGCGCGCGCGGTACTCTGTGCGCGGTGTGCGCAATGGATTCGATGCGGAGTACGAGCGCCCCATGTTCGAATTTAACGCACAGATTGCACGGGAGGAATATGGGTTTGCGTTGGATACGATCTTCATCCCGACCACGCGCGATCATGCCGATACGAGCTCCGGCAATGTGTGCCGCTTGCTGTCGGGCGGGGCGTACAAAGTCGCCGAGAAGTACCTAGATCCGCGGATTGCAGAGCGGGTGATTGCGCGGTTTAGGCAATAATTTAATTTTCATTGGAAAATCCAACGGGTGGCAACGTTGTAACCCGTTGGATTTTTTATTTCCCGCGGAGGGAACTTTTTTTATATTTGTCGTTTAATAGCAGTGTAGTGCAAATTATTTTGCGAGGAGCGATTTGAAATGAAAAAAATTATAATGATGTTGGGTGTTATTGCATTGGTGGCGCTAGGGCTGACCGGTTGCACGAATGACGATTGTAATGACGACCAAGACGTAACGTTGGTTGGAAATGGCAGCGGTGCGGATTCAAGTGGAAACAGCGACATCGTAGTCATTGACGACGGCGACGATGATTATGAAATTTGCAACCCCCCATATTTTTGTGCATTGCCTGATGATTATTTTTGCTGGTTGTGTGATTTTGACATTGACGACATCGACTTGGACGGTGGTTTTGGCTTCGGCGGCGACGATTGGGAGTGGGTAGACCCCACGGGCAACCCGGACGAAGGCTTGGTGGCACTGGTAACGCGGCTGCACGAAAACTTTGAAGCCGATTTTGTTCCCATGCGCTTCGACATGGAATTGACGGCGTACAACTTTGAACGTTATCTGATGATTGATTACATTGAAGGCGTGCGCGGCGTGATATCAGAAGCGGTTATCAACGTGCACCCGCATGTAGTGGTGCTGATGGAAGTAGCGGACGGCATGGACGCATCCGCCATTGCCGCTCAAATTGAAGCGGCGGCCGACCCCACGCGTTGGATTTGCGTGCATGCAGAGGCATTTGACGTAGTAGCGCACGGCAATTACATCGTTTTTGTCATGTCGTGGCAGGACGTTGTGGACGGCGTAGTAGGCAATGTGCCTGTGATTCTTGGGTAAGAAGTGAAGATTTAAATTCGGAAATTGAAATTTTGCAAAAGGGGCGTTTTTGATTGTAAGCGCCCCTTTTTATGCAAATAGTACGGCATGGGGAGTGCGATGTATGGTCTTTTCGGGTTTGCCGTTTTTATATTTGTTTATGCCGGGTGTGTTACTGGTTTACTTCATCGCGCCCAAAAGGTATCGGAATTTTGTGCTGCTGGTGTTCAGTTTGGCGTTTTATTTTTTTGGCGAGCAATTTTATACGGTGCTGTTGCTGATTTCTTCGGTTTCGGATTTTATTTTTAGTTTGTTGATTGAGAAATACCGCGGTACGGTTAAAGCGAAGGTGTTTTTGATTGCCGCTATCGTTGTTAGCTTGGCGATGCTGGGATTTTTTAAGTACATAGATTTTTTTATTGTAACGGCCAACTCGATTTTCGGTAGTGATATTGCTGTGTTGAACGTGCGGTTGCCGATAGGCATCAGTTTTTTCACGTTCCAAACGATGAGTTATACGATTGATGTGTACCGGGGGCGCGTGCGGGTGCAGGCGAATATCGTAACGTTTGCTACGTTTGTGTGCCTGTTTCCGCAGTTGGTGGCGGGGCCGATTGTGCGGTATTCGGACATTGCTGAGGAGCTGGAGAACCGCCAAGAGCGGCTGGCGGATATAGCCGCGGGGATACGGCGGTTTTGTTTGGGCTTGATGAAGAAAGTGATTATTGCCAATTCCATGGCTGAGTTGGTCGAATATTTTCGATATTCCGATGAACGTACCGTGTTGTTTTATTGGCTGTACGCGCTGGCGTTTACGTTTCAGATTTATTTCGATTTCTCGGGCTACAGCGACATGGCGATTGGCTTGGGGCGGATGTTTGGCTTCAAGTTCCCCGAGAATTTCAATTATCCGTACATTTCGCGCTCGATTACGGAATTTTGGCGGCGTTGGCACATGACGCTGGGCAATTGGTTCCGTGATTATGTGTACATTCCGTTGGGTGGTAGGCGCGTGAAGCAGTCGCGCTGGATTTTTAACATCGCCGCTGTGTGGATGCTGACGGGGTTTTGGCATGGCGCGGATTGGAATTTTATCGTGTGGGGCTTGATGATGGCCGTGCTGCTGGTGGCCGAGAAATTCTTTATAACGAAGTGGCTGGAGCGAGCGTGGCGGTGGGTGGCGCATGTGTATACGATGGGCGTTGTCGTCATCAGCTTCGTCATCTTCAGCGGCGCGGGGATGCGCGGCGCTTGGACGGATTTGGCGGGAATGTTTGGCGCGGGCGGCATCCCGTTGGTGGGCACATTATCGTTGTATTACCTGCGCAGCTTCGCTCCCATGTTTGTGATTGCCGCGTTTTTATCCACGCCATTGGTGAAGCGGGTGGGGGATGGGCTGCTGGCGCGCAATTCAAAATGGACGCTGCTGGAACCGGTTTTAATCGCAGCGAGTTTAATTTTGGTAACGGCGAATTTGGTGGACGGGTCGTTTAATCCGTTTATTTATTTTAGGTTTTAGGGGGTGCGGCAGATGGAAAAAATGCGGAATATAATGACATTGGTGGTGTTTATGGCCGTTATTTTCGGCTTGTGTATCGCCTTCATCGCTGCACCCGAAACGCTGCGGTCGCAGGCAGAGCGGCGGTTATTGGCCCGTGCGCCGGAGTTAAGTGCCGCCACCGTACTGGACGGCGCATATATGTATACCCTAGACGAGTACATGCAGGATCAATTCCCCCTGCGCGAGGCGTTTCGTAGGGTCAATGCGGTGACGCGGTTGGCGCTGGGGCGGCGGGATAATAACGGATATTTCTTGGCGGAGGGGCATTTGTCGAGCTTAGAATTTCCGCTGAACGCCGAGGCTGTACATCGCAATGCTATGCACTTGGACGCAATGGCGCGGCAGCTATTCGCAGGGTTGAATGTTTTCTACGCGGTGATTCCCGATAAGAATTATTTTCTTGCAGAGCAGAATGGATTCCCCGTGCTGGATTATTCAGAAATGATGCGCATCGTGCATCATCGGATGCAGGGGCATACCTACATTGACTTGTTCGGCGTGTTGTCGCTGGATGATTTTTACCGCACGGATATCCATTGGCGGCAAGAAAACCTGCTGCCCGTGGCGGCGCAATTGGCGCAGTACATGGGCATCGAGTTGCCCCCGCACGACGGCCACACCGCGCATACACTGTTCTCGTTCAGGGGTAGTTTCCACGGCCCCGCCGCGCTGCCCATTCGCCCCGACGAGTTGGTGTTCCTAACCAACCCATACACAGAACATGCGATTGTCCGCGCATTGGTGGAGGAACATGGGCGGATTGATTTCTCGCGTTATATCACCATAAACGGTGAACGGCTGCCCTTGCAAGTATACATGCCCGAATTATTCGGCGGCATGGATAGTTACGACGTATTCCTAGCCGGCGCGCAAGCCATTGTGACCATCGAAGTACCCGACGCTACCACAGACCGCGAGTTGATTATCTTACGTGATTCGTTCGGCAGCAGCATTGCGCCGTTGTTATTGGGCGGGTACGCAAAAATCACGTTGGTGGATATCCGCTATGTAGCCACGCATCACTTGCCTATGTTTATTGAAATTACAAACCAAGACATCCTATTTATGTACAGTACAATTATTCTTAACCAGCCGGGCTTATTTAGGTAGATTTAAAAAAGCTGAAAACATTTCGTTAGGCGAAATGTTTTCAGCTTTTGAACAAAATAATTCAATAAATAGAGAATTAAAATCAGAGGGTGACAATTGTGGATGTTTTACGTATTGGCACGTATGCTTTGCGCGGCGGCGAGGAATGCCTCATACACTGGGCTGGGTCGCGTCAAGCGTGATTTAAATTCGGGGCAGAATTGCACGCCTACGTACCAGGGGTGCGTGTCGCGCGGTAGTTCGATGGCTTCAACGTGGGTGCCGTCGGGGGAATGGCCCGTCAATAGGAGGCCATTTTTTGTTAGGGTTTTGCTTTGTTGGTTATCGACTTTGTAATTATGGCGGAAGCGTTCGCTGATTTGGGTTTGGCCGTAGGCCTGTGCCAGCAGAGACTCGGCAGAAAGCTTGATGGTTTTGGCACCTTTGCGCATGGGCACAATAGTGGCTTTGGTGGGGGTGGGCTCGGTGGAGACGATTAGCGGCGTAGGGGTTTTGGGCTCAAATTCGATGCTGTTGGCGTCGGAAACGCTCGCTACGTTGTGAGCAAATTCGATGAAGGCGCAATGCATCCCCTGTCCGATGGCCAGTAGGGGTTTTTTATTTTCGCGGGCGTAACGGGCGGCGGCGATCAAGCCGGATGCACCGCGCTTGCCAAAACCTGCGGGTAAGAGAATGCCGTCCAAGTCTTGCAAGAGGCGGGCGGCGTTTTTGTCGTTCACTTTTTCTGCGTGTATCCAGTCAATTTCGACTTTGGCGTTGTGGGTGATGCCTGCGTGTTTGAGTGCTTCGGACACGCTCAGGTAGGCGTCGTGCATTTCTACATATTTACCAACCAGGCCGATGCGCAGGGTCGTAGTGCGGGGGCGGTGGACAAGCTCTGTCCATTCGGTCAAGTCAGGTGCGGGCGCATCCAAACCCAGCCGCCGGCATACAACGCCGGCGAAATTTTCTTCTTCCAACATCAGGGGCACTTTGTATAGGCAGTCCGCGTCGCGGTTTTCGATGACGCAGTCGGTGCGGACGTGGCAAAATTGGGCGATTTTGGCCCGCATTTCATCTTTGAGGGGATATTGAGTGCGGCATACGAGAATATCGGGGCGGATGCCCAGCGAGCGCAACTCTTTGACTGAGTGCTGCGAGGGTTTGGTTTTGGGTTCGCCCGCGAAGTCGAGGAACGGCACGAGGGTAACGTGCACGAACATGGCGTTTTCGTAACCCACGTCGTCGCCGAACTGGCGGATGGCTTCTAAAAAGGGTAGGCTTTCAAAGTCGCCTACGGTACCGCCGACTTCGGATATGACAATTTGGGTTTGGTTGTTGTGGACGATGCGCGCTTTGATGGCATCTGTGATGTGGGGGATGATTTGGATGGTTTTACCCAAATACTTACCGCTGCGTTCAGCGTTTAAGACTTCCCAATAGATACGGCCGGTGGAGACCGCGTTGGCTTGGGTCAGGCTTTCGTCAATGTAGCGCTCATAGTGGCCCAGGTCGAGGTCAACTTCGGTACCGTCGTCGGTTATGTACACCTCGCCGTGTTGGTAGGGGCTAAGCAGACCCGGTTCCATATTAATGTAGGGGTCAAATTTTTGAATAGTAACGCGGTAGCCGCGTGCCTTTAACAACCGCCCCAATGACGCAGCGGTAATACCCTTGCCCAAGCCGGAACATACGCCCCCGGTCATGAAGATGTACTTGGTCTGCATGATTATTCCCCCAATAAATTACCCGTCCAAATATTTGGACGAGCTATTGTTACAAGTATATGACAGTGCGTGGGGTGTGTCAACGCGCTTATTTGGCAATAATGCAAGCAATTTTCCATAAAAAGGATGAGGATTTTGCGCGGTTTTTACATGAAAAAAATCCGATGGGTGATAATACTTGGCATGTTGCTGGCGTTGGTGGTTTTGGTGGGGTTGATTCATGTATTGAATGCGCCACCCGCTGCCGATCCCAGTGGATTATTTATCTAATATTTCCCCAACGGAGTGAAGCATGGATATTTATATCAAGCCCAAAAAAAAGGCCACATTAAGCGAGCGTAATATTATCAATGTGCAGGATGTGGCTGATGTGGTGTGCGCAGAAGCCCATGTAGTGAAAAAAATCAACACGTTGGTTGTACGAGACATCATTAACGATGAAAACAAGAAGAACTACCTCGTGTCCGTGACCGACATCATCCAAACCATTATGCGCAAGTACCCGGATTACACCGTCAACAACGTGGGCGAAACGGACACATGGGTGCAGTATTCGGTTAAAAAAACGCGCGATTTGTCCGTGTGGAAGTGGACGAAAATCGCGTTTGTGTGCGTGGTTTTATTGGTTGGGTCGTCTACGGCGATTATGGCATTCCATACCGACGCGCAGATACCGGGGGTATTTGATAATTATTTTCGCCTATTGACCGGTCGGGCAGAGGCCAATCCGCGCATCATCACCATCCCATATGCGATTGGCTTGGCCGTGGGCATCATCGCTTTCTACAATCATTTCATGGGCAAAAAAATCACCGACGACCCTACACCTGTTGAAGTGGAAATGGAACTGTACGAAACCCATGTGACCCAAACGATGGTGGACTTGATGGAAATCCGAGAGAAAAAGATAGGCAAATTGCCGCAGGATGATAAACAATGACCGTTTTTAATCATGCGTTGGTTATGCTCATTGGCTTCGCGTCGGGAGTGCTGGTGAGCGGGGCGGTTTTCGCTTTTATCACGATTGTGGGGGTTGTGCCGCGGCTGGCGCAAAAAACGAATTCTACGCGCTATATCAAGGTGTACGAAGCGGCCATCATGGCCGGGGGGCTGGTGGGGTTAGTATTTAGCTTCTTCGCCCCGGCGGGGAATTGGGGATATTGGTTGTTGCCCGTCATCGGCATGGCGGCGGGGATTTTTTATGGCTGTATGGCCATGTCGCTGGCCGAAGTATTAAACGTGATTCCGATATTGGCGCGGCGCGCGCGCTTGCAACGGGGGATGTTCTTTTTGGTGATGTCCATCGCCATTGGCAAGATGATTGGCGCATTGCTGTATTTTTTGGTACCGGGATTTTTCACCCATTAACAGGAGGACAAAATGACAAAATCCGATTATACAAACCTAGTTAAGCAATACTCGCCCGGCAGCAAAATCGCGCAGAACTGCCTTCGTGCATTTGTAGTGGGGGGTGCGATTTGCGTGGTGGGGCAGTTGATTATGAATGTGCTGTTGGCGGGGGGTATGGTGCGCGATGATGCGTCGTTGTTGACGGCATGTGCTTTGATTATCATTGCCATTGTTTTGACCGCCATGGGCACGTACAGCAAGATTGGCAAATTTGCGGGTGCAGGGTCGGCGGTGCCTATTACGGGCTTTGCCAACGCCATCACAGCACCTGCAATCGAATATAAAAAAGAAGGCTTAGTAATGGGTGTTGGCGCAAAGCTGTTTATCGTTGCCGGGCCGGTGCTGGTGTATGGGGCGATGGCATCGGTGGTGGTGGGGATATTTTATTATCTGTTTGGCGGGGGGCGCTAATGAAAAAAATAATGGGAAAACAAACCGTGCGATTCGCCAATCCGCCCACGGTACTGGCTGCGGCAAGCATTGTAGGCCCCAAGGAAGGGGAGGGGCCACTAAGCGAATATTTCGATCAAATCGCGCCGGACATAACCTTCGGAACCGACAGTTGGGAGAAGGCCGAAAGTCAGTTGGTGAGTGACACTATTCAACTGGCGGTGCAAAAAGCGAAATTGCGCATGGACGACATCGGCTTCATCCTAGCCGGGGATTTGTTGAACCAAAGCAGCGGCTCGAATTACGGTATCCGTGCGTGCGAGCGGCCATTTTTCGGCCTGTATGGGGCGTGTTCGGCCATTGGCGAGGGCATGGCACTGGGTGCGATGTTGCTGGACGGTGGTTTCGCGCAGTACGTGCTGGCCAACGCATCCAGCCATTATTGCGGCGCGGAGAAAACCTTCCGCTTTCCGTTGGAACTGGGGACGCAGCGCACTCCCACCGCGTCGTGGACGGTCACGGGCGATGGTGCGGTCGTGCTGGCGGCGCAGGGCAACGGCCCCTTTGTTACCGCTGTTACCGCCGGTTCAATCGTGGACATGGGCGTGACCGACGCATCCAATATGGGCGCGGCCATGGCACCCGCGGCTGCCGCTGTCATCACCGCACACTTACGCGACCGCAACTTGAATGCGGATTATTTTGATGCCATCGTCACCGGCGACTTGGGTCAAGTAGGTGCCGACTTGCTCATGGCACTGCTGCGCGAGGAAAAAATCGACATTGCCAAGCAATACGACGACTGCGGCCTGCTCATCTACGACCGCGAAAAACAAGACGTACACGCCGGGGGCAGCGGCTGCGGTTGCGCGGCAGTGACCTTTGCGTCCTACCTTTTGCCCCAATTACAAACGAAAAAAATCAACCGTTTACTCTTCATTCCCACCGGCGCGCTACACAACGTGGCCAGCATCCAACAAGGCGAAACCATCCCCGCCATCGCCCACGCCATCGCCATCGAAAACAGGGTGCCCGCAAGCGATCCGCCATCATCCACAAAAGGAGCACAATCATGACAATTTTATGGGCATTTATCATCGGCGGCCTCATCTGCGTAGCAGGGCAGCTGTTAATCGACTTAACGCAACTGACCCCCGCCCGCATCTTAGTTATTTTCGTAGTAGCGGGCTGCTTGCTAAGCGGCATGGGGTTATATCAATGGCTCGTAGACTTGGCGGGCGCAGGCGCGTTGGTGCCGCTACCGGGCTTCGGCCACGTACTGGCGCAAGGTGTAAAAAAGGCCATTGACGAACGCGGCTGGATTGGGATATTTACCGGCGGCTTCGCAGCCATGGCGGGCGGCGTGACCGTAGCGATCGTATTCGGCTACATTGCCGCACTGGTGACAAAACCCAGTGGCAGTGCCGCAATGTAGCGTACTCTGCGTATTTTTTATGCTATAATTCCTCCAAATAAGGAGGTCATTGATATGATTCATGTCGCCATTGTCGGCTGCGGCAACATAAGCAGCGCACACTTGAAGTCCTACATGCTGTTCCCCAACCGATGCAAAATCGTTGCACTGGTGGACATCATCCCCGCCAAAGCTCAAGCAAAGAAAGACCAATTGAATCTTGCGGAAGCCACGGTTTTTGACTCCGTTACGGATCTATTGAACTCCGGCATCAAAGTGGATTTGGTCAGCAACTGCACCCCGCCCTTCGAGCATGCGCCCATCGCCATCGCCTGTATGAACGCAGGTATCAATGTGCTGGGTGAAAAACCCATGGCCACGTGCTTGGCCGAATGCGATGCCATTATCGCCGCCGAAGAGCGCAACGGCGTATTCTTCGCCGCCGGTGCGCAAAACCGTTACTTAGACTTCATCAGCCGCTTGAAAAAACTGGCCGATAGTCAAATCGCAGGGCGCGTGCGCTGCGCCCACGTAGAAAGCCTTTGGTGGCGCGGACACTGCTACTACGATCTGTGGTGGCGCGGCACATGGCAAAAAGAAGGCGGCGGTCCCATGCTCAACCACGCCGTACATCAAATCGACATGATCAATTGGATACAAGGCGAACTGCCTGCCGAAGTCACGGCCGTACTCAGTAACGTAGCTCACGACAATTCCGAAGTCGAGGACTTGGGCTTTGCTATTTGCAAATATACCGATGGTGCGCTGGCCAACATTGTCGGTAGCGTCGTACACCACGGCGGCACGCAACGCATCGTCTTGCAATGCGAGGACGCCAAAATCGCCGCGCCCTTCTCCGTAGCCGCAGAAGTCAGCAAACCCAACGGCTTCGGCGACCCCAACACCGCACTGGAGCAAAAAATTACCGACGCTTACAACGCCCTCCCATCCTTGGCTCATCAAGGCTTCGACGGGCAAATCGACGACGTCCTGGCCGCCATCGAGCAAGGCCGCCGCCCCTCAATAACAAGCGCCGACGGCCGCAAAACCGTAGAACTCATCACCGCCATTTATAAATCCGGCTGCACCCAACAAACGGTAACTTTGCCCCTAAGCAAAGAAGACGAGTGGTACACCTTCGAAGGCATTATGAAAAACGCGCACCGCTTCCACGAAAAAAAGACCGCCGCCAAAGAGTTGGGCGACGATCAAATCACGTTGGGTAATTATTTGAAATAATAATTGCGTGGGTGGGCACCTGCATCCGCGCATGCCCACCCACGACCACGGGGAAGTCGCATGAATACGGATTTGTTTGTGGCATATCGGAACAAGGTTGTGACCAACTGCGCCCAAGTGATTTCGGGCAAGGACGATGTGATTTTATTGTTGCTGATTTCCTTTACGTGTGGTGGGCATGTGTTGATTGAGGACGTGCCCGGCACCGGTAAGACGATGTTGCTTCGAACGTTTGCCAAGACGATGGGCAGCAATTTCAAGCGTATCCAGTTTACGCCTGATTTGCTGCCTTCGGACATCACCGGTATTACATATTATGACCAAAAGCGGAGCGATTTTGTCTTTCGCCCGGGGCCGTTGTTTGCGGACATGGTGCTGGCGGATGAAATCAACCGCGCCACACCGCGCACGCAATCCGTGCTGTTGGAAGCCATGGAGGAGCAGCAAATTACGGTGGATGGTGAAACGCACACGCTGCATGAGCGATTCTTCGTCATGGCTACGCAAAATCCGTTGGAGTCGTATGGCACGTTCCCGCTGCCCGAGGCACAAACAGATCGTTTCTTCATGCGGTTGTCCATGGGGTACATGGAGCGCGCGCAGGAAATGGCCGTCATCGGGCGGGAAAATACCGTTGATATTATTCATGCACTAACGCAGACGGTCACATCGGACGAAGTCGAAACGGTACACAGCACTTACCGCCAAGTGCTTGTGAGCGAAGAAATCAACGGCTACATCATGGACATTGTGCAAGCCACGCGTAGTGAAAGCCGCTTCATGATGGGCGTATCTACACGTGGGGCGATTGCGTTGTATCGTGCGGCGCAAGCTTGTGCTGCGTACAACGGCCGCGATTATTGCATCCCCGAAGACGTGCGTTTTGTAGCACCGTATGTGTTGGCGCATCGCTTGGGGTTGGGTAGCGGCGTTACCCGCGCCGATGCTACCCAACTGCTGGCGCAAATCATTGACCGCGTCATCGTTCCGCTCGAAAACGAATAGCATGTTTATCCTTTTGGCGGCCGTCCTGCTGGTTTTGTGGGCGGCGCAAAAATGGCACCGCAAGCATGCCTTGCGCAGTGTGATGTATCGGTTCGAGACATCGCATGTATTGGTTGCACCCGAGCAGCCCTTTGAAATGATTACAAAAGTGGCCAACCCGACGCGTATGTTCATCCCCTACATCCGTTTGACAGAATACCTGCCGTTGGGGTTATCGCCGGTGGGTGACCTTACATATGAAACGCAAAATTACGACCACGAACCACGCATTGCCACCAAAATATTTTTGCTGCCCCGTAATGAATGGGTGCGCCACATGCCTGCGTCAATTTCCAAGCGCGGGCGTTTTTTGTTCCCGCATATTTGGTTGCGTGGCGGTGATTTTTTGGGGTTGACCGACGATATGCGGGTAGAGAAACGCATGAACGAAATCGTAGTCTATCCCGCTCCTGCCGAGGACGCGGCAATACAACCGTCCATGGACAACTTCTTGGGCGATATCAGCGTGCGGCGTTTTATTATGGAAGATCCGGTGTTAACCGTGGGCTTCCGTGAGTACACGGGCCGCGAGCCACTCAAGATGATTTCGTGGTTGCAAAGTGCGCGTTTGGCTAAGCCCATGGTCAAAATATTCGATTACACAGCGGAATTATCCGTAAGCGTCGTGGTGGACATCGACACGCAAATCGTCAACGCAAACGAAAAGGAACAAGCCATCGAACAATGCTATTCACTGGGGCACACGGTATGCCGCTTTTTGGAACAGCGGAAAATCCATTACGATTTATTCGCGAATTTCCAAACGCAGGGGGTGTCGCAAGCATCGTGGCAGCACCTGTCCAAAGGTCTGGGCGAAATGCACCTGCACAAAGTGCTGGAAGGGCTGGGGCGTGCCACACACACGTCCTTCGAATCGTCGGAGGCCTTGCTGGCGCGGGTATCCCAAAACGGCAACGCCAAGGGCGTCATCGTCATCACCGCCAGGGATGAAAGCCGTGCGCGTATTCTGCTGAGTCACCACAAAATCGAATCGGCAATGATCTTGTGTGGAAGCGGAGCGGATCGGTCATGATTTTATTATACGCAAACAAAATTTTGGTTGATTTGACTTTGTACTATTCATTCGTTTTATTTTTATACATAGGCTTTGCAAGGGTGACAATGCGCCCGGTGGTTATTTTATTGCTGGTACTGATGGCGTGCGCTGTATTCGCTTTTGCACTGTACGAGAAGTTGGAAAATAAAGCGTTGCGCTTTTTAGCCTTGGGGCTTCTCGTTGCTTATTTTGTGTGGATGCCGATGGAATGGATGTATGTATTGTTCGCACTGCCGCCCGTTTTTTATGTTGTTTATCATGTTTCGTTGATGCCCAAGCTGAAAGGGTCGTATGATTACACGCATGTGTTTGTGTTGTACATGCGCATCTATTTGCCAATGGCGGTAGTATTCATGTTGATATCCGCCACGCGGATGTATATGCAAACGTATTCCATCCCTTTCGCGCTGGTATTTATTATTGCGGCGGTGCATTTTATGCGGCTGTCCAAACATGACGCGCACGTAGACAAACCATTCCAACGGGCCAATCGCTTGGTTATGGGGTCGGTGGTATTGCTGGGGGTTGGTTTGGGCACACCGTGGGTAGTGTCGTTTGTGCGGACGGTTATCGGCTTTATCATCGTAGACGGCGTGTACGCGGCTGTATTGTATGTAGTGGATCAATTTCTTGTTTTGCTTAGCTGGTTGTTATCATTGCTCCCCGTTGTTGAACCGTTTGAAGAAGAAGCGCAAGAAGTCATTGCACAAGAAATGAAAGGCATGCCCGCAACGTTCGAGGAATCGGAATTCTCATTGCAAATTATTTTTGTCATTTTCATCGCAATTATCATTATCGCGTTGTTAATTATATTGTTTAAAAAATTGCTTGACGCCAACATCAAAATTGCAACAACAGACGAAAAAAACGCATATGAATACCGCGTGCAAATAGGTAAATTAAATAAATCCCAACGCGTGCGCAACCCCATGCGCAAAATTTTCCGTCGTTTCATTCAATTGTGCCACCAGCGGGGGATCATACCGCGCACAACTGCAACCGGCACATGCTACGTACAGGATGCCACCACTCAATTTAACCTAACGAACGAAGCACAGGAACTATACGCCCTATACAAACCCATACGCTACGGAAACAAACCCTGCACCTCAGAAGAAATAAACGCAGCCAAAAAATGGCTGAAGCAAATAAAGCGCAATCCTTAATCTTTTCTAAGCCTTTTTCTTAGAACTTGGCAGGCACTCCGCGTTATACTCCCCCCAAGTCATCGGCGTATCCTAGACATCCGCACATGTAACACGGCTCTCATGACAAACGTATGCAAACGTCCCTGCGTGCATCCCGTAACTCACATGCCTCCGGATCGAATCGTTACCACCGGACTTACGACTCACAAAAACCTCTGGCCAGAGAGAGTCAACCATAGGAAGTACTGTAAAGGGCAGCCCGCCTAATCCCTTGTCACACATACAAACAAATAAAACCGGAAGCCCCGACGAAAGTCAAAGCAACCGGCAACGGATGCCTCAAGCCACGAGGTAACGTGTATTAACCATACCCTGCGTTTACATTAACGTGGGGTTCTTTTTTGTGTTGCGGCAAAAATGATATAATCGACAAACAACGACAAAAATTAATCAATACCAAAAGGAGGCCATCATGGACTACATAGCCATCGGCAAGATGATTAAACAATTACGCAAAAATAAAGGCATGTCGCAAACAAAATTAGCGGAAGGCATCATGTCGGCAAAAAGTTTGGGTAAGCTTGAAAGAGGCAATCAAGCGATTAACAAAATAAATTTAGACAAATTGATCAGCAAATTGGGGTACGTGGCAAAGCGGTTCTTTGCCTATCCGCTAACGGAAGGCGAATTCCACGCGTTTGAATTACACAGGCAATTCAAAATCGAAAGCCGCAAGGGTAACAAAGAAAAAATGGACACCATCATTAAAGAAATGGAATCCATGCCCGAGTTCAAAAGTGATTTGCACAAACAACAATTATTAAAGTACAAGGCCGATATATTGTCGCAACCCAATGCGTCCACATTGCCCGAAGCATTGCAGCTTTATAATAAAGCGATACGTATGTCCTATCCCAAATTTGCCCCCAATCTTGTAAATTTATATTTTTTGAGCAGCATTGACCGCGACACCATCGGTGCCATGGCAAGCACCATGTACGAACTGGGGCAAAAAGCCAACGCAATAAATTTATTGGAAAAATTAGCGGCAAATGTCAACAATAAAATTATCGACGGACATGAAAAAGCGCGAGCCATGGCGTTCGCGCTTTATTTGTTGTCAAAATATTTGGGTTTGGAAAGACGGCATGAGGAAGCATTGGCCGCATGTAATAAAGGCATTGAAGTAAGTGAAGCGAACGAAGCATTCAACTTATTGCCGGATTTAAACTTTAATAAAGCATGTGGGTTGCATTACACAGGTAAACATGAAGATGTACATGAATATTTGTACAAGGCATACTACTGCGCGATTGCACATGGGAATAAAAAAATAGCCGAGGAAATCATGTGCAATGCAAAGCTATTGTTCAATGTAGCGATACGTTAAAGGAATTAACTGTATTCTTCTTTTGGTGGCGTAAGCACATAACGCGGTTCGTAACAAGCAGGGTCGTTCGCTTCATTTGCATAAACATACTGCCCCGCACCCAACATAACCCCCAACACCACACATGCCGCCACCAAAATGGCCAATAACTTTTTCTTCATTTAAAGCCCTCCTAAGATTTTTTTCAAGTATAAACGAAGATTATGACGAAAAAAGGGAAACTTTGAGCGCATTTATTTTTCCAAAACGAAAAATACGCCCAAAGTTTCCCTTTTTTGCGTTGCAATCCGCGGTACAATCTACGCAGAAAGATTTTGGGAGGGATGCGTATGTGGTAGGTTGTGTTCAAATTGTTGATTTTTGTAAGGTGGCATTAAAAAATATTTAGGAGGAATATAATATGTTAAAAAACGTAAAGAAAGTAATGCTTGCACTTTTGTTTGCTGCGTTGCTGTTGCCTTTCATTGCACCCGCATCCTTGCGCACCCATGCAACGGATATAATGTCGGGCGATTTAAGCATTCAATGCGAAGATGAGTGTTGCTTGCTTAGCGAGGGCAATTATTTGTTTTTAACAAGTTCCCCATTTTTTACGGACGATGAATTATTGCAAATCGTTTTGGATGCGATTGCTGATGAAAACGGAAGAAATGATTTGCCAAGTCATCGTGTATATTTCTTAGATTACACACCAAACGATTATTACGTTAATTTTGTTGAAAATGATTTTTGTCCGGATTTTATTAAAAATATTTTGCTTGATTGGCGGAATAATTACTATAATGCGATGACGAACTCGGATGGTTATATGACATTTCATCTGAATGATTTTATTAATAATCGTGGTGTGGAAGGACAAATTATCTGTAATGATGTTATAATCGACATATGGTTGGCTGCCAGTAACATCCACGCAGCAACAAATCAATGCGTGTGTAATACTCGTATGTTCGTTGCAATGGAAAGATCGCATTTGAGGAATATACTTGGTTATTGTTTCTCGGTTTCACAGCGTACAGTTACGATGTGCGTGCATTGTACCACAATATTCGTATCTCCATGGATAGTTACGGCAGGATGTGGGCTAGGTTGTACCGCATAAATTATACGCACCTTGGTAATTGAAAATAATTGCGTAAAAATGCCAAACAAGAATCATCCTTTGTTTGGCATTTTTATATAAAAGCGAAGATGGGCTCCGCACACTTTTGCAATCCTAACGTAATATATGGTGAACTGTTCCAAAATATATTTTGAAGGGAAAGATTTACATGGATTTAATCATCAGTATCCTCATCGTACTGCTTATCGGCGGCATCATCGGCTGGCTGGCCTCTATCGTCATGAACGCGAAGAAAGGCTCCCTGCTGCGTTACATCATCTGCGGCATTTTGGGTTGCCTTGTGGGTTGGTTTGTTCATGACCTTACAAGCATAAGTTATGTCGTGGACATTCCTTTTATCAGAGGTGGCCTCATGGGCCTGCTCTTCGCCATCGGCGGCGCATGCGTAATCATCCTCATCGCACGCATTCTCAAAATTTAATTTATCAAAAATTAAAAACACGCAAAAACACGCAAAAATCAAAAATAACCGTAACGAAACCCCGAAAATTACGCAATTTCGGGGTTTCGTGCGTCTTGCGCATTGGCACTCGTTGGCATAGAGTGCTAACAGTCAACAAATAATAACCTAATATAAGGAGGCATCACATGCAACTCAAACCCCTGTGCGACCGCGTTGTCATCAAGCAACTGGAAGCGGAAGAAACGACCAAATCGGGCATCGTGCTCCCCACCGGAGCCAAGGAAAAACCCCAACAAGCCGAAGTAGTGGCAGTAGGCCCCGGCGGCGTAGTAGACGGCAAAGAAATTAAAATGGAAGTAAAACCCGGCGACAAAGTCATCTACAGCAAATACGCCGGCACGGAAGTAAAATTGGAAGAAAAAGAATACATCATCGTAAAACAAAGCGATATTCTCGCGATTGTGGAGTGAGCATCGCGAACGGAACGCGAACATATTCGCATCGCGAATGTGTGAGAGGCGTTACCACTTAATTTTAGGAGGACGAACGAAATGGCTAAGCAAATTAAATATGCAATCGACGGCCGCAGCGTACTGGAAACAGGCGTAAACAAATTGGCCGATACCGTCAATATTACCTTGGGTCCCAAAGGCCGCAACGTGGTGTTGGACAAGAAGTACGGCACGCCCCTCATCACCAACGACGGCGTGACCATCGCCAAGGAAATTGAACTGGAATGCCCGTTCGAGAACATGGGCGCACAAATTGTCAAAGAAGCCGCCACCAAAACCAACGACGTAGCCGGTGACGGCACCACCACAGCCATCGTACTGGCGCAAGCCATCGTGCGCGAAGGCCTGAAAAACATCGCCGCCGGTGCCAACCCCATTATCCTGCGCGAAGGTATGAATAAAGCCACTGACGCAGCTGTTAATGCCCTTGCCGGCATGAGCCAAAAAGTAGACGGCAAAAACCACATCGCCAAAGTAGCCGCCATCAGCGCAGGCAACAAAGAAGTAGGCGACATGGTGGCCGAAGCGATGGAACGCGTATCCGCAGATGGCGTTATCACCGTAGAAGAATCCAAAACCATGATTACCGAGCTCGAACTCGTAGAAGGTATGCAATTTGATCGCGGTTACTTGTCCGCTTATATGTGCACCGATATGGAAAAAATGGTGGCTCTCTTCGACAATCCCTATATCCTCATCACCGACAAAAAAATCTCCACCGTGGCCGAAATCTTGCCCCTGTTGGAGCAAATCGTACAAGCCGGTGCCAAACTGGTCATCGTTGCCGAAGACATTGAAGGCGAAGCCCTTACGACCCTCATTGTTAACAAATTGCGCGGCATGATCCACTGCGTGGCTGTCAAAGCCCCCGGCTTCGGCGACCGCCGCAAGGCCATGTTGGAAGACATCGCCATCTTGACCGGTGGACAAGTTATCTCCAGCGAATTGGGCCTTGACCTCAAAGACGCCACCCTCGAATCCTTGGGCCGCGCCAAAACCGTTAAAGTGGAAAAAGAAAACACCATCATCATCGACGGTGCAGGCAGCAGCGAAGAAATCAAAAACCGCGTAGGCCAAATCCGCAGCCAAATCGAAGAAACCACTTCTGACTTTGACAAAGAAAAATTGCAAGAACGCTTGGCCAAACTCGCAGGCGGTGTAGCCGTAATCAAAGTGGGCGCACCCACCGAAACCGAACTCAAAGAAAAGAAATTGCGCATGGAAGATGCATTGGCCGCCACCCGCGCAGCCGTTGAAGAAGGCATCATCTGCGGCGGCGGCGCAGCTTATATCCACGCCATGGCCGACGTAAAAGCCGTCATCGACGGCCTCACAGGCGACGAAAAAACCGGCGCACAAATCGTCTTGCGCGCGCTGGAAGCCCCTGCACGCCAAATCGCCGTCAACGCGGGCCTTGAAGGCGCAGTCATCGTAGACGCCATGAAATCCAAAGACAAAGGCATCGGCTTCGACGCGCTCAGCGAACAATTCGTTAACATGGTGGACGCAGGCATCATCGACCCCACCAAGGTAACACGCAGCGCATTGCAAAACGCCACCAGCGTAGCCGCAACCCTGCTCACCACCGAAGCCGTCGTCACCGACATCAAAGAACCCGAACCCCCAATGCCCGCAGGCGGCGGTGGCGGAATGGGTATGATGTAACACAATAAAAAAATATTAAAAACGAAAAGAGACATGGTTTTTGTGCCATGTCTCTTTTTTGTGGGCTCTTGTGAAGCCGGGGCGTGGGTGCGTTGGATGCGTCTGTTTCTTTTAGGATATCGTTTTTATCGCATGTCTAAAACCCGCGTGGGGCTGTAGCGATTTTGGGTGGTGCCGTCGCCTAGGCGGCCGTCTCCATTGTAGCCCCATGCGTACAGGTTGCCATCGGTGGTGATGGCCAGCGAGTGGCGGTTGCCAGCGGAGATGGCGATTACGCCATCCATGACTTGGATGGGTGCGCGGTAGCGGCTGCCTGCCGAATAGCCGAGGCCCAGCCTGCCATTGGCGTTAATGCCCCACGCCCACAGCGTGCCATCGGAAGTAATGGCCAGGGAGTGGCGGTATCCTGCGGAGATGGCGATGACATCGTCCATGATGTGGATGGGGGCGGGATGGCGTTGGGTGTTGGTGCCGCAGCCGACCACGCCGTAGAAATTGCTGCCCCATGCCCACAAGCCGCCTTGTGTGTCGATGGCCATGGAGTGGTTGTTGCCTACGGAAATGGCCGTGATATTGTCCATGATGTGGACGGGGGTGGGTTGCGTGCCGCCGATGGTGCCATCGCCGATACGCCCGGCAATGTTGCTGCCCCAAGACCACAAACCGCCGTTAGCGTCCAATGCCAGCGAATGGACATAACCGGCGTGGACGGCGATGATGTTATCCATGATGCGCACGGGCACCCGGTGGGATTGGCCGTCGCCGGTGCCCAAGCGTCCGTTGGTATTGCTACCCCATGCCCACAAGACGCCGTCGCTTGTGATGGCCAGCGAATGCCCAAAATTGATGCGTTGCGATGCCGATATGGCGATGACATCTTCCATAATACGAATGGGCGTACTGCGGGTGTTATCCCACGAGCCGTCACCCAGCCGTCCGGCGGCATTGCTGCCCCATGCCCACAACGCACCCTCTGCGCAAATGGCCATGGAATGGATACCCCCGGCGGATACGGCAGTAAAATTGCCCGGAATTTCTACGGGGCTGATGCGGACATCGGTTGTGCCGTCGCCTAGGCGGCCGTTATCATTGCTGCCCCACGCCAATATGCTTCCATCGGAGCGGATGGCCAGCGAATGGGCACTGCCTGCAGAAAATTGTTGTGGGATGTCAGTCAAGAAGCCGCCGTTTTGCAAGCGCGTGTCGTTGGCGGAGGAATGGCGGGCGTAATCGTTGTTGTGTGTTTGATTGTCTCGCGGCCACAAAAGTACCGTGGTTGTAATAACCGCCGCGGCCACCACGCAGCAAATTGCCGCGATGATGCCCGCGCCCAATGCGGTGCCGCCGGATGCGGTTGCAGTTGACGAGGAGGCGCTGCCGACATTTGCGCCCGAAGCGGCTTGTCCTGCTGCCGCACCGGTGGGGTCGGGGTATGCGAGGGTTTCCAGCACCCGTGCTTGCACCTCCACGGGGGTTACAATTTGCTCCATGGCCGCGCCGATGACGGGTGCCAGCAACAAAGGGATACCCCAAAGCTTGATGCCCTCCCGCGCTGCTTTTTCTTCCAGTGCGACGCGTATTTTGGCCCGGGCCATGGACAGGCGTGTTTTGACGGTGTTTTCGTTGGTTTCCAGCGCCGTGGCGATGTCCGCTACGGACAACTGCCCGTAGTAAAAAAGTAAAATGCAAATGCGTTGTTTGTCCGGCAGATTGTCAATGACAGACATGATAATCTTTCGGCTGGCTGCGTCGTCCAGTGCTTTGTCGGGCATGTTTTGCTCGTCATCATCGGCCAGTGTGGCCAATTCGTTTTCGTCGTCGGAATATAGAAAACCCTTATGCTTGCCGAAGAAGCGGTTGCATTTGTTGGCCGTAATTTGATTGGCCCATGATTTAAACGCGGCGGGTTCGCGCAGGTCGGATATTTTTTGCTGGATGGTGATGAATACTTCCTGTGTGATATCTTCCGCGTCCTCCGGGTTTTTCAATATCCGCAGTGCCAAGCGGTATACGTTATTGGCCGTACCAATAAACAACCCCTCCAGCGCTTGTTTGTCGCCTAGTTTTGCCTTATTTACCAATTCAATCAAAATATGAGGTTCCATGTATATGCGTCTCCTTTCGTGAATTTTATGTTCTATAATATTTAGATACATAAAAAATCGAGTGGGTTTTATTTTGAGGATATTATTGGCAATTCAAGATGAATTTCGTATATTGAATCGTATAATTATAAATAAAATGCTTTCCCAAAAAATGAGTGTAAGTTATGAAGCGCTATAAAGTGGCCGCAATCATCATTATCATGCACGGAATTATTGAAATCGGCGGTTTTTTTCAATTTTGCCGATTTGGTTGGGTTTTGAACAAAGTGCATGGGTTCCATTTAATCCGCCGGAAGCAACTGTGGTGATCGGCGGTTTAATATGGGGTGCGTTAAGGATCATCGGGGCGGTTGGATTGTTCAAAAATCTAAAATGGGGACTTTCTCTTTGTATGTTTACCTGTGCCTTGGCTATTGCGTCAATGTTTGAACATATGCCTTTTGAGCTCATGGATGCCACGTTGGGTGGAATCGCGTTGATTCTTATATTAATCCAATATTTTGGTAAAACAAAAGCCGTTGAATCAAATACGAAATAATAATGCCGTAATCCGAAAATATTTGCCAATTGTCAGCGCACATATTTTTGCATTTTGGTGGCAATGCTATTCCCATCACAAACGAAAGGGGCACGAGATATCATGACGGGATTAAAACAATCCGAGCTTAACTGGATACGTGAGGTTGTTAGCGCACATTTAACCACCTCTTGCAAATTGAATGATTATGCCAATCAAGTGGAAGATCCGCAATTGCAAAAGATGTTTGCAAAGTCGTCCACCGAGGCGAAAACCGCTGCACAAAATTTAATTAATATGTTGTAAAACTAAAATGAGGAGGACACATACCATGAATGAAAAAGATATCGTACTGGACGTTCTGTCGGGCTTGAAGTCAGGCCTTGCCGGATATGCACAGTTTATTTCCGAAACCGCTAACCCGCAACTGCGCCAAACATTCCAACAAATGCGCGACGGCGATGAAAAGACCCAATATGATCTGTATAAAATTGCATCCCAGAAGGGGTATTATGTAAACTCGCCTATTGCTAATGAGTCGGATATGGATTTGTTGCGTACTACATTCTCGGCTTGTTGTTAGTGGGTAAGGGCAAAAAGATTTAAGATCAAAAGATAAAAAGATTAAAACCGTGGGCGCTGCCCACACCCGCAAGGGGTGACTCACCCCTTGACCCCTATGTATTTTTGAGGCTCGCTTTGTTGTATTAAAGCGGGCCTTTTATATAAAACCAAAATCGCGTATGCGCGTTTTTACATGGGTGGTCAAGGAGGGCTGTGCCCTCCTTGTGGGGCGCGGGGTGACACCCCGCATGGAGGCGATGATGATGAAAAGATATTTGATGATTATTACGGCACTCATAGTTATTATTTTGTTCAGCACCGCCGGTGGTTTGCGTGCGAACGATGCGAATGACGAAAAGCCCTGGACGATTTTAATATACATGAATGGGTCGGACTTGGAGAGCGACTTTGGGGCGGCTACGGAGGATTTGTTGGAGATTTTGGATGCGGGGGTGCGCCATGACACGGCGAACGTGGTTATTTTGACGGGCGGGGCTTCGCGTTGGCGCAATGGGGCTATTCCTGCGGGCGAGTGTGTGATTTGGGAGTTGGTGGACGGGCATTTGTATGAGGTTTGTAGCATGAGCGATGTGAATATGGGCTGCCCGGAGACGCTGCGGGATTTTTTGCGTTTTGGGATGGCGCGGTTTCCGGCGGTGCGGACGGGCTTGATTTTGTGGGACCATGGCGGTGGGTCGGTTGCGGGGTTTGGAGATGACGAGCGGTTTGCCGACGGTACGCTAACGCTGGCGGAGATGGATTGGGCTTTTGCCGAAGCGGGGTTGGCGGATCGAAAGTTGGATTTTTTAGGGTTTGATGCTTGCTTGATGGCTACGGTGGAGATGGGGGTGGTTGCCGCGCGCTATGCGCATTATTTGGTGGCATCGCAGGATTTGGAGCCAGGGGATGGCTGGGACTACGTGTTTTTGAGCGCGTTGAATTGGACGCCGACCGTGGAGGCGCGGGAGCTTTGCAGGGTGATTGTGGACACATTTATGGATTTTTTTGGTGCGGATTCGGATGAGATTTTGACGTTGTCGGTTGTTGATTTGGCGGGTGTAGATGCGGTTATGGACGCGATGGGGCGGTTGATGGCCGTAGCGGGGGATGTGCTGGTGCATCGTGATGGATTTGGTGTGTTGGCTACACGGCGGGCTTTTACCAAGACTTTCGGCGAGGGGTCGCCGCGGGATAATTATGCGGACATGGTGGATATTGGCGACATGGCGGTGCAATTGGCGGATATGTTCCCGCGGGAGGCGGTTGCGGTGCAGCGGGCGTTGCGGCGCTGTGTTGTGTACAACCGTCACAATGCGGACGTGGATTTGTGTGGGCTAGCGGCGTTTTATATCTTCGGTGGCAAGTCGTTGGGCGCGGAGTCGTTGGATGTATATGCCGATTTGGACATGGATGCGGCGTATACGCAATATTTGTTTGATTTCTTCGATGAACTTGCGCTAGGCTGGGATGAAGTGATCAAGCGCGAGTGGGTGCTTTGGGAGCCGAGGACGGAAGATGTGTACCGCATGGCGGGGTTGGTCGGGCAAGGGAGTGGCTTGCGACCGGTTGATGCGCCACGTTCATCCGGCATGCCGAAAGCGACAGATTCCTTTGCGAATGAAATTTTGTGGCCGCACATTAATGGCACGCCCGTTGCCCTTTTCCCGGCGGGCAGCACAAAAAAAGGCCCACTTTACGCCATTCCTGTTCGGGTCAATGGGCGTGATGCGGACCTGGTGGTTGCGATGTGCGCGCGTTCGGGGGTGTGTCGGGTGTTGGGCGCGCGGCAGTACGATGGGTTGGTGAAGCAAAAGGGTTACGACCCCATCCGCCGCGGCGACGTGATTTGCCTGTATACATTGGAGTATAACTTGCTGACCGATGCGACGCGGTGGGTGCGGGGGCGTTCCTTCACGGTGTGTGGGGCGTTGGCGTTGACATGGGAAGTTGCGCCGCCGGATTATGAAGTCGGCGAGCGGCTTACTACGTTATCAAATGAAGTGAATTATTATTTCCCTGCGCACCAATTAAGTGCATTTTCCAGCAGTAGTTGGAATTGCGGATTGAGCCACACGGACAAGTGGTGGCCGGGGGTAAGTACGCACACGCGTCCTTTGCCGCGTTTAACGGCATAACCAGCAGCGCGCACGGCGGCTACGGCGTTGAAGTAGGGTTCGCTTTCGACTTTGGCGGGGTCGCCTTGTGCGGCGGCGTAGGAGGCCAAAAAGATATCCGCGTCGGGCGCAGTGATGGCTAGGTGGTAGTGTTCATCGACTTCGGTGAAGGCCGTAACGCCTGCGGTGATGGGGTGGGGCTTGACCACATCTACGGTGGTGGGGCAGTCGGCGGGGTGCCAATGGAATTTGCATCCGACGAATTCGTCCAGCTTGGCAGTGTCTGCGCCTGCGACGGTGCCGCTGTGGGCTACAATCAAGCCGCCGCCGTTTTCTACGTATTGGATGAAGGCATCTTGGATAGCGGGGGTGCGCCACGGGGTGGTGTCGGTTTGGGTCGTTTGATCCATTTTGGCGGTGATGACCACGGCATAATCGGCCAGTCGCGCGGGGTTAAAATCCGCCGCGTCGTAGATGACATCCAAGGCAAATCCTTTTTGCTTGAAGGGTTGCATGCCTTGGTCGGGCACGTTGCCGGGGTGGTAATGGTCGTCGCACAATAACAATACGCGCATGGGAAATTCTCCTTTTTGAATCGGTTTTGATTACATCATAAAGTACCGCATCGCCGACGGCAAGCCACCGGCGGTGATTTCGTCCGGTGTGCGGAAATGGTGATCGGTTAGTGCCAAATTTTCGTTGACGCGCACGGCGAAGCCCGTCATCTCCCACACGCGGTGCGTGAAGGTGTGCGTGAATGTTCCCAACGGGGTGATTTCTTCGATTTTATGAAGGGAATATCCTTGCGATTGCAAGTATTCGCGCACGGCGGGGGCATCAAGTGTTTCTCCTTGAACAAGGTGAAAAACCCACATATTGCGCAGCAGGCCTGCGGTGCGGCGGGTCATGAGCACACGGCCATCGGGCGCGAAAATGAGCAGAACCGTCATCGGTATACGGGGTGACGGTTTTTTTGCGGCTTTGATGGGGAGGAGATGCACACGGTCGTGTTGGTGCGCTTGGCAGTAGCCGACCAGCGGGCAGTCGGTGCAGCGGGGCGTTGTGGGTGTGCACACCAATGAACCAAGCTCCATCAGGGCTTGGTTAAATAAGCGGATTGTGTCCGGGGTGTGGGGCATGTGATGCAATATGTAAGCGGTTGCGTTTTTGTGCGCGGCGGGTGTGGCGATGTCGGTTGGGTCGTTTTGCAAGCGCGCTGCTACGCGCAATATATTGCCATCCACGGCGGCCTCGCGCTGGGCGAAAGCGATACTAAGGACAGCCCCGGCAGTGTACGGGCCGATGCCAGGCAGGGCGAGCCATTCGGCTTTCGTGGTTGGCCAATGGATTCCGTTGGCGGTGTGTGGGATGTCGGGCAGCGTGTGGCTGTTGTCGTTGGTGTGGGTTGCGGGGGTGGGAGGTTGCGGCTTGTGGTGGGTGTCATTTGCAAGGGTATTGGGTGGGTTGCAAATAATTTGCGCCGTGCGATGCAAATTGCGTGCGCGGGCGTAGTAGCCCATGCCCGCCCAGATAGCCAGCACGTCGTCCAGCGGCGCGTCCGCCAACGCCACAATCGTCGGGAAGCGCACCATGAACCGCTCGTAGAAGGGCAATAATTGCGCTAGCCGCGTCTGCTGCGCCATAATTTCGCCCACGAGGACGGCGTAGGGGGTGGGGTCGTCGCGCCAGGGCAGGGAACGGCGGTGCGCGGCAAACCAGCATAGTAATTCCGTTTTCATATGCTACCTCCCCCATATGTTGCGTTCAAACCGTTTTATATAACGCGTGCTGCGAAGGGTGGGAATGATGTTGCGAATGCTTATAACACACGTTCTTCTAATTATTTAGCAATACCATCATTATCGTTGGAATCACAAATGTAATCAGCGACAGTTTTAACATTCCTTTGATAAAATCTCCCGGTAAATTGAATCTTAAATCCAAGTCTCTGATACCATTTTTCTGCGGTACTTCCTGCTTCGGTTTGTAAAAATAATTCATCACCTTTTAATTCTCTCCATTTGTCAATGCAAGCTTTTATAGCAACCGTCCCAAATCCTTTACCGCGGACCGAAGGTGTAGTTCCTACACTATATATTCCACCTTTGCCGTCATAGAAACAAAGAGAAGCGATGGATACTGGCGTTTCACCTTCATAACATACAAAATTGAAGAATTTATCATTATCGTTCAATGTACGCGAAAGAGCATCTATTATCGTTTTAAAAAGTTCTCCATCATGGGGACGAGACAATCCTTCAGGTGATCCACATGGTGATTCAGGAGTTTTTTCTCCCCCAAATGCGCTGGTAAAAACATCGATGAAATCTCTTGCACTTTTAGCGTCTGTTGC
>Ga0123355_10000870_pt1 | contig 41709 bp, 37 predicted proteins | sample TergutEmb28metaG_3_FD_89872 | JGI IMG/M metagenome (GOLD analysis project Ga0123355, IMG submission 89872) | Embiratermes neotenicus P1 segment gut microbial communities from Petit-Saut dam, French Guiana - Emb289 P1 | ecosystem: Host-associated > Arthropoda: Insects > Digestive system > Gut ...
GGGTACTGTAACAGTCGCCAAATGGCTTAAGCCCGCCAATTCTCTAGCACCACTTGCATACGCCATGCGCTGATTATATGTAACCTGCACATCAAAGTCGTTATTGTTGATAAACGACACGCTATAAGTGCGCTGCCCAACAACCCCAACAGTGCGAGAGTTGATGCGGAAGGAGAGGGGGGTGAGGTTGAAAGCGCGGGCAGCACGCACGGCGTTATATGCGTTCAAAAATCTTACATTTTGCACTCCAGCAGATACAGTTGTAATATAGCGCCTAACGGCACTGTCTAATATCAATGCTCTTAATTGAATTGCTGTCAAATTTGGATTTGCAGCTAGCATTAAAGCAGCTACGCCTGCTACATGAGGTGCGGCACCAGAAGTTCCACCTGATAATATGTAATTTCCACATATAGAAATTCTGCTTGGAACTCTATCGTTTCGCACTTCCACTCCAGACCTTGTTGACCAAGTGTCTTGACCAGGAGCAAATATGCTTACACTGTTCAAACCATAATTCGAAAAAGTTGCTCGTGCACCAGTCCTTGTATGTGCACCAACAGAAATTATATTAGGCGTGTTTGTGAACTCTGCTATTCGTGGGAATAATGTCGTGTTGTCAAGATTAGAATAATTATTATCTGCTGACCAGACAAAAAGTATGTTTGGTGTATTTCTTACAGCTTGCAATATTTGAATGCCTCCATTTGTAACGCCAAACCAATTAGCACTTAAATTCATAATATGAACACGAGTAGTGGGGTTGCTCCACCTGTTGCGTGCCTCGTTAACAGCTGCGACGATTGTATGTGATTGCATAGAGCGACCATTATAAGCAGTCCTAAAAGGAACAATTGAAACTTCTCTAGCAACTCCAGTAATGCCAACGGCATTTCCTGTTGCACCTAGCAAGCCCGCCATTTGAGTTCCATGCCCCCTTAAGTCGTTGCTGGGATTTTCTCTGTTAAAATCCCAGCCTGGTCTAGCAACATTTGCGTTTAATGTATTGTGAAAAGCAACACCCCCGTCAGCAATACCAACTCGCACATTTTGTGAACCTCTTGTTATTGACCATGCTTCAACTGCTTGTATGCCGTACTCTCCATGTAATGCCCATTGATCATTAAATGTTGGCATTCTATGTGTTCCCATGAATGGTTGAAACAAATCAAAATGTTGCTCGTACACAAAATCATCAACATTTTGAATGTAGTTTAGTCCGACATATTCTAATCCGCTTAAGCTGGACAATTCTCTTGCAACACTTAAAACATTTGTTTTGCAACGATAATTTAATGTCAGTTTCAGTATTTGTCTAAAATATTCTCCAGCATTTGTGCATGTTGTTTGCCATGTTAAATCAGTAATATTAACTATCCCAGCATTTCCAAAAAAACTTATGTTGTGAATTTTATTGACCTCACTTAAATTGCCGTCTAGTATTACAATAATGCTATTATCACAAAAGTTCTCGTCAAATGATGTTTCACATACTGTAATTTGATTTTCCATTTCTAAACCATATGATGTTAGGTTATTCCTGTCTAAAAAAACTAATGTTATTGCGAAAAGAGTACATAATAATACCATTGTTATTATGCCGATTGTAACTAGATTGTGTTTTTTGATTTTATTTTCCATTTGTTTTATTCCTTTTTCTATTAACTTATTTTTCTCCAAACCCTAAATGGATTTGATTGATGGCTAAAATTAAAAACTATGTTAGAAATAATGTCCCAGCCCGCTTCTGGTGAAAAAAATGGGATGCTATCTCTTATTAAAACAACAGCATTATCATTATGCCAGCCAAAAAACTGAACGGTAATAGAGCTTAAATCAGTGTGATTTTCATCTATTCTATACATTTCTCGCCAAAGTTGTTTAATGTCTGTAATTATAGAATTATCCAACTCTAAATTTATATTTTCGGGCAACTTAAAATCAAGTCTAATTTCATAGCCGTTTTGAAATTCATATACAACTCCATTACCTATTGTGTAGGTGATCGACTTAATATCTTTTCTACTCAAATATTGGTTGCTATATGCGCTGGCAAGAGTAATAAGCTCTCCTTGTGGCGCATGCGTATAATTTTCACAATTACCACACCCCGCCACTCCCACAATGCTAAACAGCATCACAAACGCTAATCCTATTGCTAAAAATCTTTTTTTCATGTATAAAATTTATCTCCTTAATTTACTCCTAAAGTAAATTTGCTAGTTTTATTATAGAGTACAACATTATTACCGTCAACAAAATTTTGCAAAAATCTTGAAAACTTTTTTGAAAAAAAGTTTTCAAACTTTCAAAAAACTTTAAGTTTTTATGATACGCAATTGACTTAAGCAACATCTAAAAATAAAAGTGTTGAAGGGGGTTTTGGGGGAAATTTTTACAAAAATTTCCCCCAAACAAAAAGAAAAAAGAGACAAAACCATGAAATCAACACAACGAGATTTAATAAGACAACGGCTAACAAAAACGATGTTAGCGGATAAAGTAAGGAGCTTATAGCCTAACTTAGGCAAATTTGCTCTCTAGAGAAAAACAGTTTACAAGCCAATAAAAATAATATATAATATAGTTAATCAATAAAGATTAAAAAACAAAACGCACTTAAAGTTTTAGTGCAAGAGTTGTAATTCATATAACTCAAACAAGGAGAACAAACTAAACAATGGCAAATAAAGCTGAAATTTTTAAGACCACCATTGGTGGCAGAGAAGTAATTGTCGAAACAGGCAAATATGCAGAGTTAGCAGCGGGCAGTGCATTTATTAGATGCGGCGATACTGTTGTAATGACAAATGTTACTATGGCCGATTCGCCAAGAGCGGGGATTGACTTTTTTCCGCTTGGCGTTGATTTTGAAGAAAAAATGTACTCTATCGGTAAAATTCCTGGTGGGTTCAAAAAACGAGAAGGTAGAGCAAGCGACAAAGGAATTTTAACTAGTCGTCTTATTGATAGACCCTTAAGACCACTTTTCCCAGATGGATTTTTTAATGATGTTGCAGTTGTGTCAACTGCATTATCTGTGGATATTGATATTCCGCCAGAAGTATTTGCAATGATAGGTAGTTCTATAGCATTATCAATTTCTGATATTCCGTTTAATGGCCCTACAGGTAGTGCTGTTGTTGGCATGGTGGACGGCAAATTTGTTATTAACCCCGATTTGCAGCAGCGCGGCAAAAGTACTCTTCATCTTGTAGTTAGTGGTACTAAAGATGCTATCATGATGGTTGAGGCAGGTGCTAATTTTGTATCAGAAAAGCAAATGCTTGATGCTATACTTTTTGCGCATCAAGAGATTAAAAGACAATGTGCGTTTATCGAAACGATTGTAAAAAAAGTTGGCAAGAAAAAAAGAGCTATCGAGTTTTATTCTGTGCCTAACAATATTCAAAAAGAAGTTAGAAGTTTTGGCGAAAAGCTAATTGAAAAAGCACTTAAAGAAACAGACAGGGCTAAAAGACAAACTGCACAAGATGTAATTGAAAAACAAATTACAGAATATGCACTAAAAAAATTCCCAGAAAACGCAAGAGAAATAGGTGATGTTATTTATGATATTACTAAAGAGCAAGTTAGGGGCAAAATTGTAAAAGACGGGTTTAGGCCGGACGGCAGAAAACTTACAGAGATTAGAGAAATTTGGTCAGAAGTTGGTATATTGCCAAGAGTTCATGGCTCTGCTGTGTTCACGAGAGGCCAATCTCAAGCAATGACAACTTGTACTTTAGGCATGGTAGGAGAGGCACAAAAACTAGATAACCTAGACGAAGAAACTTCTAAACGCTATATGCACCATTATAACTTCCCACCGTATTCTACGGGCGAGGCAAAACCTATGCGTGCAACAGGCCGTCGTGAGATTGGCCATGGAGCGTTGGCAGAAAGGGCATTGGAGCCGGTTATTCCATCAGAGAAAGAGTTTCCTTATGCTATAAGGACGGTTTCAGAGATTATTAGTTCTAACGGCAGCACTTCTCAGGCAAGTGTTTGCGGTAGCACTCTTGCACTTATGGATGCAGGCGTACCAATTACTGCACCGGTTGCCGGTATTGCAATGGGGCTTATTAAAGACGAAAAAGCGAAAAAAGTTGCAATTCTGTCTGATATTCAAGGGTTAGAGGACTTTTTGGGCGACATGGACTTTAAGGTAGCAGGTACTAAAGACGGTATTACTGCTATTCAAATGGACATTAAAATTAACGGCATAGACGAAAAAATTCTAAAGCAAGCACTAGAGCAGGCAAGAGTTGGCAGATTGCATATACTAGAACAAATGCTAAAACCTCTTAAAGCACCAAGAAAAGAATTGTCTAAGTATGCACCAAAAATTATTTCGTTTAGTATCGACCCTGACAAAATTGGCGATGTTATCGGTAAAGGCGGCAAAACAATAAACGCTATTATCGAAGAAACAGGTGTTAAAATGGATATAGAGGAAGACGGCACTGTGTTTATTGCAACGGCTAATTCTGAAATGGCAGATAAAGCTAAAAAGATCGTGCTTAGTATCGTTGAAGATCCAGAACCAGGTATGGTTTACGAGGGAGAAGTTGTAAGAATACTTGACTTTGGTGCGTTTGTAAACATTAGCCCAGGCCGCGATGGTATGGTGCATATTTCTAAACTTGATACAAAGAGAGTAGAAAAAGTTACTGATGTAGTTAACATTGGCGACAAGGTAGAGGTTCAGGTTATCAAGTTAGACGATAAAGGCCGTATTGATTTAAGACTAAATAAGGTTATCAAAAAAGCGTAGTTGTTTTTAGGATTTGACTTGAAACCTTTTTTGTAAAAAAGGTTTCAAACTTCCAAAAAATTTTTAAGCATATTAACAATATGCTTATATAAAAGTGAACTGTAGGGGCGGTCATTGGCTGTCCTTCAACACCGCCATTGCGAGCGTATGCGAAGCAATCTAGAAGATTGCATGGATTAGCCCTCAAAACAAACTAGGATTAACCTGCTAATCTTCTGGATTGCTTCGCATGCGCTCGCAATGACGGTGTCGCATAAAAGTTATTCTACAGCACAACGCTGTTTAATATAAAAATATGTACTTCACTACTTATACACGGTAAACCGTGTTAGAAAAGTAAAAGAGAGCGGGAACAAATAAAATATACCTACTCACTTGTGCGGACATTAAAAAAAGAAAGAAAAAGTAAAAAAATTCTTGAGGAGGAATTAAAATTATGTTTTGTGCAAAATGCGGAAAACAAGAAGTGGCAGGTCAGCCGTGCAATTGCAACGCACCATTAAATCCGCCACCTCAGTCAACTTATCCACCACCAGTACAGCCGTATCAGCCGCCGTATGCGGGTGGATATAATCAACCACAGCAACCATATAGCCCATATCCGCCACAAGCCCCACAACAACCTAAGCAGCAGTCTTATGGTCTTGCGGTTACTGGTGTTGTAATGGGTATATTTGTGTGTTTGATGAGTGTAGTAATATGGGCTGCAATGTGGCTTGGTATACAATGGATATCGACTTATTTTTTATCAATGCTGATAGCTATTCCGTCGTTAGTTATTGTAGTTGCTAAATTAAATGCAGGAATAGCAAGAAGGTTTGCGTTAGCTTCTATTATAGTGGGCATAAGCATGGTGTTTATTACATTTATGTTAGCATCATTCTTATTTGATCCATTTGTTTGGGGCTGGTGGTAAATCAACTTTGTAACTTTAGGCTACTTCTAAAACTTGTTTCGCTGAATTTATGACGATACATTTTCAGAGGTGCCTTAATATAAAAACCGTATTTAGAGTTAATTTCTCTAAATACGGTTTTTAATTTTAATTAGGTATAAATAGCTATACTGTTGTGCCCAGCTCCCAAATGTCGTAAGGACTTATGTCTATGTCGTCATTCCATGCAACGCCAGTGCCTAAATATGCAGGTTTTACACTATTAAAAACTACGGGGTCTAACAATTGGCTAAAAACCTCGAATTTTTTGACATAGGGTTTGATGTCGTGTAGTTTGATTGTGCCGTCTGCAAAAAAAACTTTTATTGTCATGTTTTTTAGAGGTTCTACTTTAATTACATCAGGCAATAACTCGTTTCCAATCTCCATAATTTTTACTCCAAAGGTGGCAACTTCGCAAACTTTTGTGTATTCCACATTTTTTGCAAATCTTTTTGGTGCAAAATAATCCACTCTATGACATGAGCATTTGCACGAGCAGGTAGTTTTCCTGCTTTTAATTGTATGTTTGCAATATCATAAATTGCTTTATGCTCTCCGTAAGACGCATGGATGTGCGGTGGATTATGTTCACTTCCAATTAAACGCATTTCAATTTTTATCCCTAAAAATTCACTTATTGTTGGCACTGGTTTTTTGCTCCTTATATTTTCTATTATTTACATTATACTATAAAACTAAATTTGTGTCAACACCTAATTTTTGCTAAAAAATTCTCTTTACAAATAAATAAATAAATGATAGAATAGGAAGTAAAGTATAATTAGTATTTGGATATACTTATTTAGTGGTGAACTAAAAGGAAGTTTATTACTTATCGGAGCTAAGAAATGGGTTTAATAAAATGGTTGATGGAGAGCGATAACCGTCGTAACATCAAAAAATTTACTGCTATTGCTGATAGGATTGAGGCAATGGAAGAAACATACATCGCAATGAGTGATGACGAGCTTAAGGCTCAGACTCCTTTATTTAAGGAAAGAATAGCTAAAGGTGAAACTCTTGACCAGATTTTGCCAGAGGCCTTTGCAGTTGTGCGTGAAGCCGGCAAAAGGGTTTTATCTATGCGCCACTTTAAGGTGCAGCTTATTGGCGGAATTTGTCTACATCAAGGTAGAATTGCAGAGATGCGAACTGGTGAGGGTAAAACGCTTGTTGCGACACTACCGACATACCTTAATGCACTAAAAGGCAAGGGTGTTCATGTGGTTACAGTTAATGATTATCTAGCTAAAAGGGACGCAGAGTGGATGGGCAAAGTTCATCGCTTTTTAGGGCTAACTGTAGGTACTGCAATTGCAGGCATGAACAACGAAGAAAAAAGAGCTGCTTATAATTGTGATATTACTTATGCAACTAACAACGAGTTAGGCTTTGATTATCTAAGAGACAACATGGTTATCCACAAAAAAGATTTAGTACAAAGAGAATTAAGCTATGCTGTTATTGATGAGATTGACAGTATTCTAATCGACGAGGCGAGAACCCCTTTAATAATATCGGGTAAGGGGCGTAAATCTGACGAGGATTATGTAACGGCAAATCGCTTTGCTAGAAGTATATCAGAGGATGATTTTGAAATTGACGAAAAGAAAAAAACTATCCACTTAACAGAAACTGGTGTAGACAAAGCCGAAAGATTTTTTGGCCTTGATGATATTACAAGTGTAGAGAATGCTGAAAAAAACCATTATATCAACAACGCTATAAGGGCACATTATGTCATGCACCGCGATAAAGATTATGTCGTGAGAGACGGCGAAATTGTTATTGTTGACGAATTTACGGGTAGGCTTATGGTGGGGCGTCGTTATAGCGAGGGGCTACATCAATCAATAGAGGCTAAAGAGAATGTACGCATTCAAAACGAAAACAAAACAATGGCTACCATAACATTCCAAAACTATTTTAGGCTATATAAAAAGTTAAGCGGAATGACGGGTACTGCTAAAACCGAAGAACAAGAGTTTAAGGGCATATATGGGCTTGATGTTGTTACTATTCCTACAAATGTACCAAGTCAGAGAGTGGATGAAAACGACGCTATTTTTACAACTAAAGATGGCAAAATTCGTGCCATGATAGAGGATATTGCAGAGTGTTATGAGAGAGGACAGCCTGTGCTTGTTGGCACAACATCGGTTGAAAAATCGGAAATGTTATCTGACAAACTTAAAAAGGCTAAAGTTCCGCACAGAGTGCTTAATGCAAAGCATCACGAAAAAGAGGCAGAGATTGTAGCACAAGCGGGTAAATTTAAAGCTGTTACTATTGCTACCAACATGGCAGGTAGGGGTACAGACATTATGCTTGGCGGTAACGCTGAATATATGGCGCTAAACAAAATGCGTGCTAAAGGTGTAGCGGAAGAACATATTTATCATGCAACAAGTTACCACAACACAGACGATATTGATATTCTAAATGCAAGAAAGCAGTTTAAGGAGTATTACAATGATTATAAAGTAGAGACAACCGCTGAAAAAGAAAAAGTTTTAGAGGTTGGTGGTTTGCGTATCATTGGTACCGAAAGGCACGAGAGTCGTCGTATCGATAATCAGTTAAGAGGTCGTGCAGGGCGTCAAGGTGATATGGGATCGTCTAAATTTTATTTGTCCATGGAAGACGATTTAGTAAGAGTTTTTGGTGGCGATAGAATGAAAAGAATCGCAGAGTTTTTCAAAATTGATGAGGATACTCCGCTTGAGATGAAAATGTTGTCTAGGCAAGTGGAAGGTGCACAACGCAGAATTGAGGGCAATCACTTCTCTACGCGTAAAGTTGTGCTAGAATATGATAATGTAATGAATGCCCAAAGAACGACTATTTATAAAGAGCGAAACACAGTGTTAAGGGGCGAGAGTGTTCATGACCAAATACTTGGCATGATGAAAGAACTTGTCTCTAACACAGTAGGCACTTACACAGATCCTAAAAGAGATTGGCCTGAGTGGGATTGGGAAGACTTAAATAAAGAAATTGAACGCATATTACTTCCTGGTGACGCTACCTTTTTGACAGAGGAGCGACTTCGCAAGTGGGACATTGACGATATCAAGGACGAAATTTATAATGCGATGCAGCTATATTATGATGCTAAAATGGTGCAAGCTAAAGATCTTAATATCGATTTTGAAGAAGTAGAGCGCGTAATTCTTCTAAAAATTGTTGACCAAAAATGGATGGATCACATCGACATGATGGATGTGCTTAAAAAAGGTATCGGACTTAAAGCATATGGTCAGCAAGACCCCGTTGTTGCCTATAAGGGCGAGGGTAGTCAAATGTTCTATGAAATGACGCAGAAAATTCAGGAGGAAACTGTTTCTATCCTTATGCGCGTACAAATAGAAAAAGCGCCAGTAAAAAGAGAAGGTCAAGACCAAGGGCAGCTTGTTATGAGTAGAGGCGATGGCACAAAAGCTAAGCCTGTTAAAACTGCGGCGGTAAACCTAAATCGTACAATTGGCAGAAATGACCCTTGTCCTTGCAAGAGTGGCAAAAAATATAAAGTTTGTTGCTGGGAAAAAGACAGAGCGAGCTAGCACAAAATGATATAAGGATTATTTTGAAAACCTTTTTGGGGAAAAACTTTTGCAAAAGTTTTTCCCCAAACCCCTTTTCAAAACATTTATATTTTGTTTAAGTTCTCTTTATATACAAGTTTTTTGAAAGTTTGAAAACTTTTTTCCAAAAAAGTTTTCAAGAAAAACCCCAATGGATAAACTAGCGAAATTTATAGCAGGGCGCATTTACTTGAACCCCGAAAAAAAAGACAGGGTAATTAAGAAGTTAAAAGCGTCAGAGAAGATTGGTGTACGATGGGCGACACCAAATTTTAGGACTGCAAAACATGATTTAGATACTGGTGGAAAATACGAGTTGACTATTCCTAAAAAAGAAAAAAGTCGTCGTCATAAGTTAGTCATGCATATTCATGGCGGTGTGTTTATTATGGGACTAACTAACATTTTCAGAAACCTTGCACCAGTTTATTCTAAAGCGGCGGACGGTGCGGCTGTACTAACGCTAGATTATCGCACAGCGCCCGAGTTTGAATATCCTGCGGCACATGACGATATGTTTGCAGCATGGCAAGAGGCGACAGAAAAATTGGAGTATGAACCGCAAGATATAGTTTTGGTAGGAGATTCTGCGGGTGGCAATTTGATTTTATCTTTATTATTAAAATTACGAGACAATAATTTGCCGATGCCAAGGGCGGCTGTTGTTATGAGTCCGTGGGCGGATTTACTAGCTAGCGGTGATTCTTACATACAAAACTACAAAAAAGACATTATGTTTGGCAGAAAAAAATCCAAGCTAGAGTTAAGCGAAATTAAAGAGAGTTTGTTAAAATGTAGTGTTTTTGCGTATGCTGGTAATCACGACAGAGCCGCTCCTTATTTGTCTCCGATGTACGGCGAGTATACGGGAATGCCGCCAATGCTTATGACAGTAGGCGAACATGAGTTGTTATTGTCTGACACGCTAACAATTGCCGATAAGATAAAAGAGGTAAGTGGTAGTATAGAAGTTATTGTTGGCAAAAAAATGTTTCATAGTTATCCGTTATTCAGAACGCTATCTAGTACAGCTAAAAAAGATTTTGGTAGGATTAAAGAATTTATAAAAGAGCATCTTTATTGAGAAATTTTCTTTTTTTCCTGAAAACCTTTTTTTCAAAAAAGGTTTTCAAACTTTCCAAAAAACTTTTAACTTTTTCAAAGCACTAGCCAATACTTAAAAATTTTGAAAGGGGGTTTGGGGGAAAACTTTTATAAAAGTTTTCCCCCAATTTACCTAAAACAACAATGAGAAAAATACTTAAACAAATTGAAAAACACGCAATAAAAAACGGTGTACCTATTTTACACAAAAAATCAAGAAGGCTTTTAGTAAAATTAGTTAAGCCGTTTTGCAATAGAAATATTTTAGAAATAGGCACAGGTACAGGTTATAGCGGAATTTTAATGCTAGCAAACTCAAAAAAATCTACTCTTATTACAATTGATAAAAGTCCAGATAGATTTAATATAGCAAACCAAAACTTTAAGGTGGCAGGTTTGATTGATAGAGTGAATATGCAAAATATTGATGCTATAGAGTTTTTGGAAGCTTGCACTCAGAAATTTGACATTATATTTTTTGATGCGGCAATGCACAAATATAAGGAAATGTTTTTATTGGCAAAAAAAATGCTGATGGATAACGGCATTATGATTTTTGACAATGTCTTAAAGTTAGAAAAGACAAACAAAACAAACGAAACAAAGATTTTAGAAAAGGTGGGCGAATTTTTAGGGCTAGTAAAAAATGATAGCGATTTTACTATTAAAGTATATGATATAGGTGAGGGTGTTTGCGTGCTAAATAAACAAGCCGACAATTGCCAATCCCATTAAAAGAACACCGCTAATCCATGCTAAATCTAATTTAATGTTTTTTATTGCTCTTTTGCCTAATCGTTGCCCTAAAGTAAAAAAAACTATATCGGTGATAAGTGATAAACTCAACACTGTAATGATAAAGACTAAGCCCCAATTGTCAACGGTTGTAGCTATACCAATTGCAAGTCCGTCAAGTGAAAGGGCAACAGCAAGTATAATTGTTTCACGCCACGAGATGGGGCGGATTTCTTTAGCGGGAGTTTTTCTTTTGACAAAGAACCATTCTGCTACTTTATACAATCCTAATCCAAATAAAACTCCGAATGCAAGCCAAGTTGCAATAGATTCATTTAGGACAGACGAAAGAAAATAGCCGGCGAATAATCCGATGCCAATCATTACGGTGCCGATTATATTTATTACCAAAACTTTACGAAACGGGACATGAATTTTACTTGCTCCGTAACCAAAGCCGCAGACGAATAAATCTACTGAGACTATGATAATAAATATTAGGGCTGCGCCTAATATTGGTAGATAGTTCATATGCTATTATGTTATGCTTGAAAAGATAAAAGGGTTTTAGTTAGTTGAGGGTTTATAAATAAATTACAGGAGATACTTTGGGAAAAACTTTTACAAAAGTTTTTCCCAAACCCCTTTTTTAGATATCTAAAAGTTTTTTAAAAAAGTTTCCAAGAAAAATTCTAAGGTTTGCAAAACAGATAATATATTTTTAATTTATGTCTAAAAACAGTTGACGGTGTATATACTGTTAATATATACTATAAACAGTAATGGTGCTTCATGAGTGCTATTGCAAAATATAGCCTTGTCTTTTTGGGCAATTATAACTATGAACATCATAATTTCTAACAAATTAGATACACCTATATACGAGCAGATAAAAGAGCAAATTAAGTCCTGTATTATAAAGGGAGAGATGGGCGAGGGCGAGATGTTGCCGTCTATTAGAAGTTTGGCTGCAGACTTAAAGGTTAGTGTTATAACAACAATGCGTGCGTATAACGATTTAGAAGAGGAAGGTTATGTTGCATCAATGCAAGGCAAGGGTTGCTTTGTGCTGCCTAAGAATAAAGAGCACATAAAAGAGCAAAAATTAAAAGAAATTGAAAAGCATTTAATGGATGCTATAAATGCTGCAGGTGCTATTGGGCTAGCAGAAAAAGAGCTTAAAAACATTTTAGAAATTTTATTAAAGGAGTAATACAATTTACAAATAAAATGAGTAACAATATATTAGAAATAAAAAACTTAAAAAAGAAATTCGGTAGGTTTGGGGTAGAGAATGTATCTTTTAATCTACCAAGAGGTTTTGTAATGGGTTTTGTTGGTAAAAATGGTGCCGGCAAAACTACTACCATAAAATCAATCTTAAATATGTTAAATAAGGACGAGGGCGAAATTAAAATATTTGGCCTTGACCATTTGATGCACGAGGCCGAAGTTAAAGAGAAAATCGGTGTTGTTATGGACACTCCGTTTTTCGAGGAAAACTGGACACTTTTGCAAACGGGCAGGGCAGTTAGGCCTTTTTACAAAAATTGGAGTATGGATAAGTATCAAGACCTTTTACACCGCTTTAATCTTGACCCAAATAAAAAGATTAAGGCATTATCAAGAGGCATGAAAATGAAAATTCAAGTTGCATGTGCAATGGCGCACGACCCGGATTTTTTGATTCTTGACGAGCCGACAAGCGGACTTGATGCGGTAGCTAGAGATGAGTTATTAGAAATTTTAAGACAATTCATTTCTATCGAAAATAAGTCTGTTTTGTTTTCGACGCATATCACGGCTGACCTAGAAAGAATAGCGGACTACATTACATTTATTGACGACGGCAAGATTATACACTCTGACACCAAAGATAACTTGCTAGAAAAATATGTGATTGTCAAAGGTGGTTTAGGCATACTTGCACCTGAGGCAAAAAAAGTAATTATTGGCTATAGAGAATCAAGCGTTAATTTTGACGGGCTGATTTCAAAAGCCGATTTAGCAAATATGCCAAGCGGCATAATAAGCGAGCCTTGCACAATGGATGAACTTGTTGTTAGATTTAATATTGGTGGCGGACAAAACAATGCTATGCAAAATCAATCTTATATGGAGGTGTTTAGATGAAAAACATTAAAGCGTTATTAAAATTAGATTTTAGACTATTTTCGCCTTATTGGTATTGGTGGTTGATGTTCTTTGGGATATCACTAGTGTTAGGGTTAGTAAATCAAAACGGAACTAATATTATGATTTCGTTACCGATTTTCGCTGCAACAATGACGGCTTTTCCGTTTGAAAGTGGCGAGAAAAGCAACATAAATATGTTGTATGCAATATTGCCAACTAACCGAAAGAGCATGGTGGCGGCAAGATATATATCAATAGGTATTATTTTACTTCTGTCGCTTGCAGTAGGGTTAGGAGTAGGTGCAATTATAGATGTGGCATTTGGCAATATAGGAACTATGTACCATATGGTTATGCTTGTAAGTTTGGCAATAGCATTTGCAATGTTTGCAATATGTGCAGGCTTTCAAACTCCGTTCTTTTATAAGATGGGTTACAAAAAAGGCAGAATCTTTATGTGGCTACCTATAATCATTATAATGCTTATTCAATTATTGCCTTTAATAGCTGGTTGGGCAGGTGCGGATACTAACAGGTTTTATCCTGAATATCCGTACCCAAATCCTTACTTTAGAGAGTTTAATGTGTTTAATCTTATGTTTAGGACGCCATTAGCAACGGGGCTAATTGCGCTAGGCATAGGATTAGTCGCACTTGTAGTATCATATTTTGCCTCGTACAAAATATATACAAAAAAAGATTTGTAGGAATTATAAATTACTGGGGAAAAACTTTTATAAAAGTTTTTCCCCAGACCCCTTTTCAAAATTTTTGAGTATGATAATTGATAGGATTTTTCTTCCGCAGTAATACCTAAAGTTTTTTGAAGGTTTGGAAACTTTTTTTCAAAAAAGTTTCCAAGAAAATAAATAAATAAATTACAATGCAATCGAATATCGAAAAACTAAAGAACATAGATTTTGTTTTTAAGAAAAACCTTGGACAAAACTTTATATTTGACACAAATTTGCTTAATGCAATTGTAGCAGATTCTACTGTTACAAAAGACGATTTAGTAATCGAGGTTGGTGCAGGTGCAGGTACTCTAACCGAAAGCTTAGCAAACCACGCAAAGCAAGTTATTAGTTTTGAAATCGACGAAAAATTAAGACCTATTTTATCCGAGTTGGAAAAAAAACATAGTAACCTTAAAATAGAATTTATGGATATCTTAAAGTCGGATATTTCAAAATTTGTAGGCGAGAAAAAATTCAGAGTTGTTGCAAATCTACCTTACTACATAACCACCCCGATTATCTTTCATTTTTTAGCTTGCGAGAATTTACAGTCAATAACGGTTATGGTTCAAAAAGAAGTAGCAGAAAGATTTGTTGCTAAACCTAACACTGAAAACTATGGGGCAGTTACAGCACAGCTAGCGGCATACGGCAATGCTAAAATAACAAGGATAGTAAATAAAAGCATGTTTACTCCGCCCCCTAAAGTCGATAGTGCTATCGTTAGGCTTGATATAAGTAAAAAACAAGGCGTAAAAAATTTTAAGGTATTACAAAAACTAATAGCAGCAAGTTTTGCTATGCGTCGAAAAACTTTAGTAAATAATCTTATTAGTGGATTTGGTATCAGTAGAGAAAAGGCAGAGAATTTGGTCAAAGAGGTTGGGTTTGTGCTAACCATTAGGGGAGAGGTTTTGGGAATAGACGATTTTATAAAGCTGGCAAATTTAATTTAATTGTTTTACAGTCTCCATGCTTGCGTTTGGTTTTAATTTAACCAAACGCATTTTTATTATGCTTTAGGATGTTGTATGAGTGTGTTTCGGGCGGATATTCGCAGTCGCCCGCTGTTGTGATACAAAATGGGTTACAAAATATAAAACCCCGTTTCGCGTTGTGGATAACTCCTCTCTAAAAAAATATTCCAAAATCAAAAAAGTGCCAAAAAGTGTAAAAAATCAGTAGACAGCAAGCAGCAGCAGCAGTTATACTATATTTATCCACATTTGTTCAATAAAAAGTTTGATTTTTAAGTGAACGAAAAAATTTATTATGTGGATAACTTTATTGCCATACTGGCAATATAATGTTTTCTTAAGAGGAGAAAAACAAAATGAAAAAGAAATTACTTGTAATACTACTTGCTATGACAATGGTATTCACAGTAGGTATTGCACTTACTGGTTGTGGGGGCAGTGGAGAACCTACTATTGCTAACGCAAGACAAATCACTATTGGCATGAACAGAAATGAAGTTCGTGGCTTAGTTGGTACAGAAAACAACAGTATCTCTTTGTTAGGTACTAGAGTTATGAACTGGAATACTCCTAGCATGAGATTAGAAGTTGTTCAAATTTCTAACTCTGTTATTGATGCAGAACTTGTAACTAACACTGGTACATATTGGTTATCTATGGGTACTGGTTGGTCAAGAGTAAGCTCTGGTGATTCTAGCTTGCAACCTGAAACTGGTGGCGGCGGTGGCAACCAAGGTGCTGTAAATGTAAATTCAGTAGTTGCTGCTTTTAATGCTGCAAGTGGTTGGTCTGTAATGGATACTACAACTATGGGTACAAGAGCGATTATTGTAACCGGTACAAGTCAAGCAGATGCTTTTAGTATGTGGGTATATGACAGTACTATGATGGCTGATATGGGAATGAGTACTGCTCAATCTGCGGCTAGTTCTTGGGGACACGGTGCAACTGCAGGTCGTCAAGGTCTTGTTGTATGGTGGGGAACACCTAGCGCTTTAGAAATTTTTAATGGAGCTAGATAATTGTAGTTGAATAAATTACAAATAAACATGATACAAAAATGCGTTTGACTAATTTTAGCCAAACGCATTTTTGTATTTTAAGGGTTGCGTGAGAGTGTGTTTTGGGCGGTTGAGGGGAATTCGTGCCTACAGAGTGATTATTTATAGTGTGCAATGACGGGGTGTTTTTTAATTTTCAGTAGTGTTTTTTTATTTATGCAAAATTAAAAGTTTTTTGGAAGTTTGAAATCTTTTTTTAAAAATGTTTCAAACTTCCCTCAATCAAAGTCTTGTCTTATTTTGTCATATTGCGGTGGACAGCCTCATATACTCTCTTGTAATACTATTTTATTTGGGAGTTAAACCATGAGAAAAATTAAAAAAATTGGGGTTGCAGCGTTAGTGCTTAGTATAGTTGCGTTTGTGATTCCTGTGTTTACGGGTTGTAGCCTTGGGGGTAGTTTTAGAGATAATCTAACTAAGTACACTATGGCAATTACTCTACACGACGACATGAGGACAGTTGATGTTGCTATGACAGTTGACTATCGCAATAACTATGATGTCGAACTTAATGAATTGCACTTCAATTTATTTGCAAACGCTTTTAGAGAAGATGCACAGTTTAGACCTGTTGCGCCACACGAGGTGGCAGATGCTTTTACAAGTTTTGGTGGCATTGATATTCATACAGTAGCGGTAGGCGGTAGTGCTGTAGAGTTTACTATTGGTGGCGAAGATTATAATGTGCTTATTGTTCCGTTTGCAAACGCTCTTATGCCAACGCATAGAAGAGTTATTGATATAAACTTTACTGTTAAGCTAGCAGAAATTAGTCATAGATTAGGCTACGCTAACGGCATTGCAAATTTAGGAAACTTCTTTCCAATAGTTGCAGTTTTTCAAGACAACGCTTTTAGAACAAATGTGTACTACTATATTGGTGACCCGTTTTTTAGCACTGTTGCAAATTTTGATGTTAGCATAACTAAGTCTTATAACTTAATTGCTGCGATGAGCGGCAAAACTGTACGAGGCGAGAAATGTGAAAATGGTACGGTTGCAACAACAGCAAAAATTTGTAAAGCTAGAGATTTTGCAATAGTAGTAGGCGAGTTCAATGTTTTATATTACGACCTAGAAGATATACAAATCAGATATTATTTTGTGCAAGATGACGAGGCTGACAAAAATCTGCAAGCTGCAATAGATAGCATAAATACTTTTAGCGATATGTTTGGCGACTATCCATACGCTACTTTTAGTACAGTTAAAGCGCCGTTCTTGCACGGAGGAATGGAATTTCCTGCACTAACCATTATATCAGATGCTTTAAGTGGCAGTATGTTTAGAGAAGTTATTATTCACGAAGCTGCACACCAATGGTGGTATGCGGTTGTAGGCAACTGTCAAGTTTATAACGCATGGATTGACGAGAGTCTAGCACAAATCAGCACAAGTTTATTTTTCGAGCGAAACCCACAGTATGGTATTAGCTATACAGAAAGATTGGCAGAGAGTTTAAGTATGCTAAGTTTATATGCGCAAGTTTATAGAGACACAGCCCATTTTAGTACGGCAATGCAACGCCCTTTAAGAGAGTTTAGAAATTCTGTAGAGTATACAGTAATGGTTTACCTTAAAGGCGAAATTATGCTTGATACTGTGAGAGGGCAAATTGGCGACGAGGCATTTTTTACAGCACTTCGTAATTTATATCAAAACAACAAGTTTGGCATAATTACTCCGGCGTGTGTAATAGGCGTATTCGAAACAGCAAGTCAACGACAACTAGCACCGTTCTTTAATGCATGGTTAGACGGCAGCATTTCGGTATTTGGTAGTAATTAGTTTTATTTGAAATTTGTCTTGAAAACCTTTTTTGTAAAAAAGGTTTTCAAACTTTCCAAAAAACTTTTGGGTATCTAAAATACGCGTGTTCATACTTAAAAGTTTTGAAGGGGACTTGGGGAAACTTTTTCAAAAGTTTCCCCAAAATAAAAAAACTTTAAGTATTTTGTGTGGGTTACGCACATATATATTTAAGAGTTTTGAAAAGGGGGTTTGAGGGAAAAACTTTTGCAAAAGTTTTTCCCTCAAATAAAAAGGGAGAAAATATGTTTTTAACAATAAAAAAAAGAACAATTATAGTAGCACTGTGCTTGATACTGGCACTTGTAGGAACAATTGTGGGGGTTGTGGTGGGTGTAAGGGCTCGCCAAACTGCTGGCATGAATGGTCAAACAGTTGTTATTGATGCGGGGCACGGCGGAATTGACGGTGGGGTTGTGGGACACACAACGGGTATTAAAGAATCGGACATCAATCTTGCAATTAGTCAAAAATTACAACGCTTTTTAGAGGGCAAGGGTTATAGAGTTGTTATGACTCGCAACACTAAAGACGGACTTTATGGACTAAATAGTTCTAATAAAAAAATGGCGGATATGCATGCAAGGCGAGATATTATAAATAGGGCAAATCCTGATCTTGTTGTAAGTATTCATCAAAATTCTTTTCCTGCACCAAGTGTTAGAGGGCCACAAGTTTTTTATTCTATGGGTTGCGAGATAAGTGGCACTAAAGCCGAGCTTATGCAAACGGCATTAAATACAACGCTAGATTCTAACAGATTAGCAAAACAAGGCGATTTTTTTATTTTAGAAAATAGTCCTTCTGCTGCATTATTGGTAGAGAGTGGCTTTTTGTCAAATCCAGAGGACGAGGCACTTTTGGTGCAAGCAGAGTATCAAGAAAAAATTGCGTACACTATTGCAAACTCAATACATTTGATGTTGATGGGAGAGTAGTTTTTTAGTTGAATCTTTTTAAAACTTTTTTCAAAAAAACTTTCAATTTTTATAGTACACACTTAAACAAATCTAAAAGTTTAGAAAAGACGAGTTTGAAGGAAAATTTACAAAATTTTCCTTCAAATAAAAACTAGACACGAAACATAAAAATATGATAAAATAAACGCATGGTATAAAATTGCCATGCGTTTTGCAAAAGATGAGAAGAATTTTTTCAAGTTTAATAATGATGATGCTTGGCGTTGCGATGATTGTCGTAGTTAGCATACTGTTTACAAATGAAACTTTGGGGAGTGTTACATTTACTATTTTGCTTATTATTGGCATTGTTTTTGCGGTAGGTGGGCTTGCTGATTTGTTTTTTAGAAACAGACGACGAGGTGATGGACGAAGTAGACGAGATAGGCGACTACCACCTCCGCCACCACGGCATTATGACCCATATGATAGGGACGAGCGGGAAAGAGCGCAGTTTCCAGAGTATCGCAAAAAACAGGCAATTTTAACTGTGCCGGAAAGAAGTTTTTACGATCTTTTAGTTAGAATCGTTCCAAGCCACATTTTTATGGTTTTTGCACAAGTTCCGCTTGTTAGCGTTATAGATAAGGTTACGCACACAAGTTATCGTAACGAGCTTTTTAGGATAATAGATTTTTGTATTGTTGATGTGCAAACTAACGAGCCGTTACTGTTGATAGAACTTAACGACGCATCTCATAAGCGTAGCGAAGTTATCGAGCGAGACCGTAAAGTCGCCGCTATTTGCCACAACGCAGGAATGCCAATAATTTCGTTCACGCTAGAAGAAAGCAAGGATGAGCAACTAGTCGAAAGAATGTTAAGGGCAGTACTGTGATTTTATATAATTATTTTTTCTTTAAAACTTTCAAACGCCTGCACATACTTAAAAATTTTGAAAAGGGGTCTAGGGAAAAACTTTTATAAAAGTTTTTCCCTAGTTTAATTCTCAATGCTTAATTTTTTTCATATATATATTGCATGAAAAAAATTAAGATTATGATTTTTGTTATGCTTTTTAGCGTAATGGCGTTTATTCCCTTAATGCTAACGGGTTGCTCTACTCCTAGTATGGATAGATTAGGGCATTTGATAAGCGAACTTAGAGAGAACATTTTTGTGGGCGAGAGTGATAATTTTACTATTACGATAGTATCGGGTTTTAGAGAAGACCCATTTTTGATGGATGGTATTCCGTCGATTAGCAGAGATTTTACACTTGCAACGCTAACTCCAAAATCTGCGACAAGTCAAGGAGTGTATAAATTTAACATAACTGTAGACGAAATTTTATTTATGGGCGAATTTTTGCACCACCCTTTTTCTAATACTTTGAGTACTGACTTAAATATTAGGGCAAGCGGTAGTGATATTGCGGTTACTATAACTAATCCTGACGGAGTAGAGGAAAGTATGTTTGCAAAAAGTGTTTTAACTGACCAAATGATAAGCAGTAACAAAGCATTAGAAATTGCCGAAAACAAGTTGCATTACAGTTTAGAAACCCTAAAAGAAAACGGCGAATTGCAACTAGAAATTTTTATTAGACTAATGGTAAACCCACTTGATAATTCTGGTGGTTATCATTGGTATGTTGCTTTCATTGGCAGAGAACAACAAATTTTCGCAGTACTCATAGACCCAATCAGTATGCAGGTTGTAGCGATTAGGAATTAGTAAATTTATTTGCAAGGATTTTATTTGGAGAAAAACTTTTACAAAAGTTTTTCTCCAAACCTCTTTTCAAAACTTTTAAGTATTGGCTAGGTTAATGTTGAGTAAGTACTTGTAACATTTAATCAGCATTTCCAAATTTCCAATACCTAAAGTTTTTTGAAGATGTGGAAACTTTTTTTCAAAAAAGTTTTCAAGAAAAACTCTAATTTTGTTGACTTATATATTATAACCATATTATAATATAGTCATAATAATTAAACTGGGAGTTTTTGAAAAAAAATCTTAGTTCCTCTCTAAAAAAGAGAAAAGGATAAAAAACAAAAAATGTTAACTTCTAATTTGTTTCTTATAGGACTAGCGGGGGCGGGTATCGCACTTGTGTTTGCGGCACTTATGGTTCGTAAGGTTCTAAAGCAACCAGAGGGCGGCGAGGATACGGTTCGTATAGCAAAAGCTATTAGAGCTGGTGCTAACGCTTATCTTAAACGGCAGATTCGCACGGTACTCATAGTATTTGTGCCCGTGTTTATTGCATTATTTTTGATAGCCTTTTTGCCTCCATGGATACAAGGTGCACCATTACTTGGCTACAACGATGGTTATACGAGACTGCTTAGTCCGTTCGCACCGTTTGCATTCATCTCGGGTGGTTTCTTTACAGGCCTTAGTGGCTACATAGGTATGAAAATTGCAACGCGCGCAAATTCTCGTACAGCTACAGCGACTAAAGAAAGTCTTAATAAAGGTTTAAGAGTTTCGTTTAGTGCTGGTGCAGTTATGGGCTTTACTGTTGTAGGCTTATCACTTCTTGATGTAACTTTATGGTTCGTAATTTTAAGATTTGGTTTTGGTGTAGCTAATCCTGTTACTTTAGGAAACACTATGATTAAATTTGGTTTGGGCGTTGCGTTTATGGCAATGTTTAGTCGTGTTGGTGGTGGTATATTTACAAAAGCTGCCGATGTGGGTGCTGATCTTGTTGGTAAAGTAGAAGTTGGTATTCCAGAAGACGACCCGCGTAACCCCGCAGTTATTGCAGATAATGTTGGCGATAATGTTGGTGATGTGGCAGGTATGGGTGCCGATCTTTACGAAGCTTTTGCGCATGCTATAATTGCATGTTTTGCACTTGGTGCAGGTGCGGGATTTGGTATAGCAAGTATGCTATTGCCGATTTTAATTTGTGTAGTAGGTGTTATTGCATCTGTTATTGGAACATTCTTTGTTAAAACAAAAGAAAACGCTACTCAAAAAGGGTTATTAAAATCCCTTCATCGAGGGACATGGATAGCCGCTGGTATTACGGTAGTGCTAGCACTGCCAATAACTCTCGCTATGGGCTGGATTCCGAATGAGTCATATTATGGTGCTTACAGCGGTATGGCAGGAATTTCTGGTGGCTGGATTTGGGGTATATTTGCGTGCGTTGTTATTGGTATCGCTGCAGGTCTACTAATTGCATTCTTCTCTGAATATTTCACTTCAGATACATATAAGCCGACTAAAGAGTTAGCAGAGAGTACAGAAACGGGTTCAGCTACTGTTATGATTGGCGGGCTTAGTCTGGGCATGAAGTCTACTGTTGGCCCTGTGCTTACAGTTGCGGTTGCGGCACTTGCTGCATTCTTCGCATCAGGCGGTGTTGGTTTAGGTTTTCAAGCGGGACTATATGGTATTGCAATAGCGTCAGTGGGACTTGTTGCGACTTTAGGTATAAATCTTGCGACAGATGCGTTTGGCCCTGTTGCAGACAATGCGGGCGGTATTGCGCAAATGGCGAATATGGACCCAGAAGTTAGAAATCGTACAGATGCACTTGATAGTTTAGGCAATACTACAGCGGCTACTGGCAAAGGTTTTAGTATTGGTGCTACAGCATTTACGGCAGTTGCGTTGTTGGTTTCTTATTGGGAACTCACACGAGATAGTTTAGGGGCGATTTATGTTGGCGGCGGAATGTATGAGAGTGCAATATCTCTTATAAATCCGATGCTACTTGTTGGTCTCTTTATAGGCGCGGTTACTGCATTCTTTTTTGCGGCGCTTACTATAAAAGCAGTACATAAGGCAGCACAGTGTATAGTTGTAGAGGTCAGACGACAATTTAAGGAAATCCCTGGACTTATGGACGGAACAGGCGAACCTGATTATGCAAAATGCGTTGACATCTGCACAAGAAGTGCTTTAAGAAAAATGATAGCACCTTCTCTAGTTGCTTTAGTTGTGCCTATTGTTGTAGGTTTACTCATGGGGCCTAGTGGTGTTATTGGTATGATGGCAGGCATTATTGTAACAGGTTTCGTGCTTGCAATATTTATGATGACATCAGGCGGTGCATGGGATAACGCCAAAAAATATGTTGAGGCAGGCAATCACGGTGGCAAAGGTAGCGAGCAGCACAAAGCGGCAGTTATTGGCGACACAGTTGGTGATCCTTTCAAGGATACAGCTGGCCCGTCATTTAACATACTAATTACCCTAAGTTCGTCAGTAGCATTAGTATTTGCAGCGGTTGCGGTTAATACAAATCTATTAGGTCTTATAATGTAACAAACAAAAACACCTTGATTTTATTTCAAGGTGTTTTTTATGTTGCGAGTGAGTCTTGTTGGTTTTCAAACTTTTAAAAGACGGATTTGTTGTTTCCCTCGCTAGGGGCGTGGCTTTTTTGTTCATAACAGTTTATATGACATTAAATAACTTGCAATATTAGGCAAGCGTCCTGATGGTGTAAAGTACTTAAGAATTTTGCAAAGGAGCGTGGGAAAAAATTTTATAAAATTTTTTCCCATATAAATTTTATTGTAATCTTGTTAAGTCCCCATTTTAATCCAGTCTGTTTTTGCACTGGTTGCTTCTTTTTTTGAATAATCGTTTTCTTTTAGAATTTTATTATCAATGCTTTCAATTCTTTCAAACAAACTCAAGCCTAAATTATAAAGGGCATCGGTGTAGTCTTTATCTATATGATAAAACAAAAAGTCTTCACACTCAGAGAATTTTTTATCTTCAACCATGCCTTCGGCTATTGCAAAAATATCCTCAGAATCTAATAAATTGATATGCACAGGCATATCTTCTTTAAGTTCTTTGCCTGTAAAAATTTTAGCCAATACTCTAGCCCCACCTTGAATTATTTTTTGAATATCATCCATATAATCTATTATAGTTGTTTGACTATTTTAAGTCAAACTGATATACTGATTTTATTAAATTATTCTAGGGGATAAAATATGAAAGTTATACTTGTAAACGGCAGTCCGCACAAAGAGGGTTGCACAAAAACGGCACTTAAAATAGTGGCGGAAGAACTAAACGCAAACGGCATTAAAACAGAGTTTTTTGATATCGGCAGTGATGTCAAGGGTTGTATGGGTTGCCATATGTGTGCTAGAAACAAAAATGGTAAATGCGTTATTGAGGGTGATGTGGTAAATAAGTTTTTAGAGAAGGCTGTAAAGGCAGACGGTTTTGTCTTTGGCTCGCCTGTATATTTTGCAAGCGGTAGCGGTAGCATAAACGCCTTTATGGATAGAGTTTTTTATGTTGCAAGAAATACGATTTTCCCGTATAAGCCAGGGGCGGCATTAGTTAGCTGTCGCCGTGCAGGCTCGTCTGCGGCACTAGATAACCTAAATAAATATCTTACAATAAGCCAAATGCCCGTCGTAACAAGCAGATATTGGAACATGGTTCATGGCAACACACCAGACGAGGTTAGACAAGACCTAGAGGGCGTACAAATAATGCAGTACATAGGTCGCAATATGACATGGCTTTTAAAAAACATTGAGGCAGGTAAAAAAGCAGGGATAGTTCCGCCAGCACAAGATAAACCAGCCAGAACAAATTTTATACGATAGAATTGCTAAAGAATTATCAATTGCTTGTACCATTGCAAGTACACATATTCTAACGGCTTGCAAGGGGGCAAATTTGAGTTTTAGCAGAATATAATTGGTTTTTTTATGTTTTTATTTTTCATAAAATCGATTTTGAGGGGCTGTATGGGGTCAAATTCGCATTTTATTACAAAATTGGTGTTAAATTTAATCAAATAATAGAGTTATTTGCTTGCGACAACTTACGCAAAAATGGTACAATATTAGTATAAATATTGTACCATTTTTGATTGAAAAAAATCAAAAATAACTAGCAGTAATTTATGCTAAAGGGCATAAAAAAGGAAAAGTCCAGACAGCAAAGTAAATCAAAAAATGGTCCTGCTCTACTAACACGGATAAAGCGTGTTAGAAAAATAAAAGAGAGCGGCGCTAGATAAACGGATTAAAATTTGCTTGTCGGATATTAAAAAGTATGGCGAAGAAAAGAATAGAAGACCTAAACATAATAGACAACACTAAGATTGTCAAAAGACAGCTTAAAGAAGAAATGGAACGCAGTTTCATAGCTTATGCTATGGCGGTAAATGTATCAAGAGCGATTCCCGATGTAAGGGACGGGCTAAAGCCTGTTCATAGAAGAATTCTTTACGCTATGCACGACATGGGTATTCATGGGGACAAGCCTCATAAAAAATGCGCTCGTATCGTCGGTGAAGTTTTAGGTAAATACCATCCACATGGCGACAGTTCTGTGTATAATGCTCTAGTTAGAATGGGGCAAGACTTTTCTATTCGTAACCCACTTATTGACGGTCAAGGCAACTTTGGCTCTATCGATAATGACCCGCCAGCTGCTATGCGTTATACCGAGGCAAGATTGTCTAAAATTGCGGGCGAACTGTTAAGAGATATCGATAAAGAGACTGTGGATTGGGCGCCAAACTTTGACGACACGCTAGAGCAACCTACGATATTGCCGTCAAAATTTCCTAATCTACTTGTGAATGGTTCTGACGGTATTGCCGTTGGTATGGCAACAAACATTCCTCCTCATAATTTAGGAGAAGTTATTGATGCTGTTGTTGCAGTTATTGACGATGCTGATATTTCTATTGACGATTTATGTAAATTTATGCCAGCACCAGACTATCCAACGGGTGGCGTGATTATGGGTAGAATGAATATTCGTCATGCGTATCGTACTGGTCGTGGTGGTGTTGTTATTCGTGCTAAAGCAGAGATTGAAGAGTATAAAGCTAGAGAGGGTGCAGAGGCTACTCGCCAACGCATTGTAATTACAGAATTACCTTATCAGGTTAACAAAGAGGACTTAATTGTTTCTATTGCAAACATGGTTAAGGATAAGCGTATAGAAGGTATTTCTGACCTTAAGGAAGAATCTGACCGTACAGGTATCAGGATTGTTATAGAAATCAAAAAAGATGCACAAGCGAATGTTGTTCTAAACATGCTTTACAAGCATACTAATTTGCAAATTTCTAACGGTATAATTTTCTTGGCACTAGTTAATGGCGAACCTAAAGTATTAAACTTAAAGGAAATGCTTTTCTATTATTTAGAGCATCAAAAAGAAATTATCGTTAGGCGTACAAAGTTCGAGTTAGAAAAAGCACTTGAAAGAGAGCATATTGTAGAAGGGCTTGTTAAGGCACTTGCTAATATAGACGAAGTTATCAAAATTATCAAACAATCAAGAGATAAGTTTGAGGCTAGTGAAAAATTGCAAAGTAAGTTTATGCTTAGCGATAAGCAATCTAATGCAATTTTAGAGATGCGTTTATCAAGACTTACTAGCTTAGAAGTAGAAAACCTTAAAGAAGAGCTTGCACAATTAAAAGAAAAAATTGCAGAATTAAGAGGCATTTTGGCGGACCCTGCTAAAGTACTTGCAATTGTAAGGCAAGAGCTTACAGACATAAAAGAGAGATACGGCGACCCTCGTCGTACGCAACTTTGCATCGACTACGACGAAATTGACATTGGTGACTTAATCGACAAAGAAGATGTTGTTATTAGTATGACTCATTTTGGCTATGTAAAACGCTTGCCTAAAAATGAGTATAGAGTGCAAAAAAGAGGCGGTAAGGGTGCAACTGCGCATAAACCTAAAGAAGAAGATTTTGTTATTAAAATGTTTGTTACTAACACGCATGATGACTTATTGTTCTTTACAAATATGGGTAGAGTGTATGTAATTAAAGCATACGAAGTGCCAGAGGCTGAAAGGTCTGCTAGGGGCAGAGCAATTGTAAATCTTCTAAAATTAGCCGAGGGCGAAAAAGTTACTGCTATAATTCCTGTTAAAGAAGACGACTATAGAGGCAATCTTATGATGGCAACCCGTAAAGGTCTTATCAAAAAGACAGCACTAGCAGAGTTTGAGTCTATCCGTAAAGTTGGTAAAAAAGCTATTATTCTATTAGAGGATGACGAACTTATGAGTGTACAGCACACAAGCGGTAGAGACGAGATTTTACTAGCTAGCCACGAAGGTAAATGTATTAGATTTAGTGAAGAGAATGTAAGACGAATGGGCAGAAGTAGTCAGGGTGTTAAGAGTATGAAACTTAATCCTGCCGACTATGTTGTTGACATGGCGGTTATCCAAGACGGTTTCGAGGTTCTTACAGTATCAGAAAACGGTTACGGAAAGCGTTCGGATTTAGAAGATTATCGTCTGCAATCTAGGGCAGGTAAAGGTATTAAAGCGGGTCAGTTTAATGAAAAAACGGGTAAACTTGTAAACCTAAAACTTATCGACCCCGAAAACGACATTATGGTTATTGCCGACAACGGTATAATTATCCGTATGCGCGCTAAAGAGGTTTCTAAAATTAGCCGTGATACGCAAGGTGTGCGTATGATGCGTCTAAAAACCGAAGATGCAAAAGTTGTCTGCGTTGCTCTAACTCCACCAGAGGCAGAAGAGATTGACGAGGGCGGCGACGAGGGAGCTGCGGAGTAATTTTCATAGCTTAACAAAATAAATTTTATATAGAAACTGTCAACTGATTATTGATTGGTTGCCAGTTTTTTTGTGTTCACATATAATTTGTTCAAAATTACTTGCTATATTTATGTTTTTAGTATAATATATAAGCATGAACTACTGGACGCAAGAAAGTATAAAGTTTGCTAGTCAACGAAATTATTTAGACGAACTTTTTAAGATTTATCCGTTGTCCCCCAATGTTAAAAGGGGGCTTGATTCTAATTTGGTTTCTAAAATTGAAAAAAGTTTTGTTGCTAGAGACGAGCAAGAGCTTATCAGGCAGTTATTAAAGTTAGAATTGTTTCCAGTTAAGGACTGTTATGTTGCCTACTTAAAAAGAGATAAATCATCTATAGAAAGAAACCCTAATACAGTAAAAAGATTGGCATCATACATGTTTGATATGGGATTAACTGAATTGCTAAGGCGGGCAGAAGAGCCAAAAGAGACCAATAGGCAAATGGGGCAACTCTTTAGAAATTGGATAGCAAAAGAATTTTTAGGTGTAAAGGTTTGCAGAAGTGTAGACGAGTTTATGTCAAATAAAGATAATGCAATTTTGAATGTTCCTGATAGTCAAAGCAAAAAATTCGCAACAAAATATTTAGGCTATGGGTATGATAAGGGAATAGATTTTATTGCTAGAATGAATAACAAATATGTTGTGGGCGAGGCAAAGTTTTTAACCGATTTTGGCGGACATCAAAGTACACAATTTTTGGATGCAATAACGGTTATGCAATCTAAGTTTTTAGCAAACGAACTAAACGCAGAAATTATACCGATAGCGATTTTAGATGGTGTTCTATTTATAGAGGGCAATACAAAAATGTATAAATACATAACAAACGACGATAATAAAGTGATAATATCAAGTTTATTGTTGCGTGAGTTTTTGTTTTCTCTGTGAGGGGGATGGTATGGTAATGAAAAGCACAAACTTACTAATAAAAGGTGAAAATCTAAAAGTGTTAGAATATCTAGTTGATAATTACAGGGGCAAAGTCGATTTAATATATATCGACCCTCCCTTTAATTCTAATCAAATTTTTTATTATTCAGAGGACAGAAAAAACAGCATAAGTAAATCTTTAAGTGGCGAGGTGGCATATTCTGATAAATTTACACTGCAAAGTTTTTTAGATTTTTTGAGAGAAAGATTAGTGTTGTTAAGAGAACTATTGAGCGAGCAGGGAAGTCTTTATCTACACATAGACGACAAAATGTCGCACTATGTAAAAGTCTTGTTAGATGAAATTTTTGGTATGCAAAATTTTAAGAATGACATTGCAAGAATAAAATGTAATCCTAAAAATTTTGAAAGAAGTGCATACGGCAATGAAAAAGATGTAATTTTATTTTATGCTAAAAATGCAAAAAAGAATATTTGGAACGAAGTTAAAACAAGGCTTGACAATGACGAACTAAAAACTGCGTTTAAGAAAATAGATAAAGAGGGTCGTAGATATACAACTGTACCATGCCACGCACCAGGTGAAACTAAAAACGGCGAAACTTGCAGGGAATGGAAAGGTGCTAGACCTCCAACTGGTAGACATTGGAGATGTTCACCAATAGAATTAACAAAACTTGATGAACAAGGTAGAATAGAATGGTCAAAAACGGGGACACCTAGAATTATTAAATATGCAGACGAGCATACAGGCAAAAAAGTGCAAGATGTATGGTATTATAAAGACCCGCAAAATCCTGAATATCCAACGCAGAAAAATTTAGAAATGCTTAAATTTATTGTATCGCAGTCAAGTAACAAAGATAGTATTGTGCTGGATTGTTTTGCAGGTAGCGGAACGACACTACAAGCTGCAATAAAACAAAACAGGCATTGGATAGGTATAGATAATTCTAATGTTGCAATAGATGTGATAAAACAGATTTTATCTAATCAAAATACAGATTATGAGTATCTTGACTTGAGTACGAATATAGCAAAAAAAGCAGTTTTTAATGCAGTGGTTAAGCAATTAAGAATGGATATTGTGTAGAACGGTTTTTTTATAACACATTTACTTGACCCTACAATTTTACTGTGGTAAAATCAAATTATAATGAAATATTTAGAACAGTTTACATTAGTTGACGAGGATGCGAATCCTGATTTCGTCAAAAAAATAAAATCGTCGTATACTGATGACGAGTGGTTTCCGCTAGGATTTTTTAAGAAGAAAAAATTGACTCAAATTGATTTCGAGCCGATTACAATTTTTTATGGTGGTAATGGTAGCGGCAAGTCGTCGTTACTAAATTTGATTGCAGAAAAGCTAGGGCTTCGTAGACACGCAAGTTTGACTGTAACAAAAGCCTTTAGTGATTATGCGGATAAATGCACGGCAAAAACTATAAAAGCATTATCCGAGCATAGCAAGATGCTAACAAGCGAGGATGTTTTTAAGAACATTTTTACTAAGCGCACAAATAATGAAGAGGTTCACGAGAAAAAAATCGAGTACAATGAGTTTTACGAGTACGGCGGACTTGACCATGCGTATGAGGGAATTAGTGGCAATAAAATGATTTCTAAGTCAATTGCAAAAAAGCAGTATATTCAAAAAGGCGCGGGCTTTAAGCAACGACAATATTCTAATGGCGAAACGGCAATAAATTTCTTTAAGAACGAAATTGAGAAAAAAACTCTTTATCTGCTTGACGAGCCAGAAAACAGTATGAGTCCTGCGTATCAGTTAGACTTAAAGCAAATTTTAGAAGACGCTGTAAAGTTCTTTAATTGCCAGTTTATCATATCGACCCATAGTCCTTTGATACTAGCATTAAAAGACGCAAAAATTTATAATTTAGATAAAGCACCTGTGCCGGTAGAAAAATGGTACGACTTAAAGAACATTAGAATTTTCTATGACTTTTTTGCCAAAAACAAAGCAATGTTCGAGTTAGGCGTTCATGACAAAGGTGTTGCAACTAAAAAGAAACCAGCACCTAAAAAGTAATGTAAAGGATTTTTTTATTGAAAACCTTTTTTACAAAAAAGGTTTTCAAACTTTCTAAAAAACTTTTATGCTATTGCAATTTTCTTAAATTGGGAGTACTGAATATATGGACTTGGTGATTTCAGGCATAGAAAAAAACAAAACTATTGTGTATCAGTGGGCGCCCCTACAAATCGGAGTTGTTTTCTTGCAAGTGTAAACTCGTAATGATAGCGGACATTAAAATAAAAAATATGAAAAAATATAATAAAGAAGAAATTAAAAAAATTATGCCACATCGTGAACCAATGCTTCTACTTGACGAGGCGTGGGAAGGTGGCGGCTCTTACAAGATTAAAGGGAACGAGTACTTTTTGCAAGGACACTTTCCAAACAATCCCGTAGTGCCAGGAGTAATTTTGTGCGAGATTATGGCGCAAAGTGTTTGCGCTACACTACACGGAAAACTAGAAGGAAAAACTCCGTATTTTACAGGACTTGACGCTGTCCGCATTCGTAACAAGGTATTACCTGGCGATAATTTTGTAACAAAAGTTGAAGTTAAAAAATCAAAGGGCCCGTTCTACTTTATAGATGCAAAAGGTTTTGTTAATGACAAGCTATGCATTTCGGGCGAATTGAGTTTTGTGATTGCTTAAGGACACCAATAACTATGATGTTTTCTAAAATTTTAATTGCAAATCGTGGCGAAATCGCCGTTAGGATAATTCGTGCCTGTAAAGAAATGGGCATAGCTTCTGTGGCGGTTTTTTCTGAGGCCGACAGAGATGCACTTCATGTTGCTATGGCGGATGAGAGTTTTTGTATTGGTCCTGCCACTAGCATTGACAGTTATCTTAACATGAGTGCTATTATAACAGCGGCTGTTACGAGCGGAGCGCAAGCGATTCATCCAGGGTATGGTTTTTTAAGTGAGAATGCAAAATTTGCCCAAATTTGCGAGAAGTGTAACATAACTTTTATCGGCCCGAGTGCAAAAATTCTTGATACTATGGGTGATAAAGATTCGGCTAGGCGAACGATGAAAGGCGCAAAAGTGCCTGTTATCCCCGGCACCGATATTTTGTCAAGTGTTAAGGAAGCCAAAAAAGAAGCTACGGTTATGGGTTATCCAGTACTACTAAAAGCAAGAAGTGGCGGCGGCGGGAAAGGTATTAGATTAGTAGAAAAAGAAAGTGAAATAGAACACGCTTACAAAATGGCGTCGAGTGAGGCGAAATCTAATTTTGGAGATGGTGCTTTATATATGGAGAAATTCCTTTATCCTGTTAAGCATATTGAAACTCAAATTTTAGCGGACAAGTTTGGTACGGCATTGTGTTTGGGCGAAAGAGATTGTTCAGTTCAGAGGCGAAATCAAAAACTGATAGAAGAGTCGCCGTCGCCTGTTGTAACGGATGAAATGCGCAAAAAGCTTATTGCGGCAAGTGTAAAGGCTGCTAAGGCTTGCGGTTATACAAACGCTGGTACTATAGAGTTTTTGCTAACAGACGACGGCAAGTTTTATTTTATGGAAATGAATACCCGCTTGCAGGTAGAGCATGGTGTTACCGAAATGGTTACGGGCATAGATATAGTAAAGTGGCAAATTAGAATTGCTGCGGGGCAACGATTGACTTATACGCAAAATGATGTAAAGTTAGTTGGCTGCGCTATAGAGTGTCGAATAAATGCAGAAAATCCTAAAGAGAATTTTAGGCCGTGTGCTGGCAGAGTTAATATGTTGCATTTTCCGGCAGGGCCGTGGGTAAGGACAGATTCTGCACTTTATCAAGATTATATCATTCCGCCGTTTTATGACTCAATGGTGGCAAAAATTTTGGTTCATGCTAAAACCCGTGAAGAATCAATCAGAAAAATGCGAGCTGCTTTATGTGAGCTTATATTAGAGGGCATAGACCATAATTCAGAATTCTTAGGCGAAATATTGTCTTTAAGAGAATTTGAAAAAGGGACATATCATGTTGACTTATTGAATAAAAAATAAAATCAACACAATTAACAAACGGAGGGCAAAAAATGCCTTTATTAGAAAACATAAAAAATTTGTTTAGGCGACCTGCTAATAAGCCAGAATTAAAAGGCAAGCAGGCACCTAGCCCAAAATTACCAGATGGGGTACTTAGCATAGTTTGCCCTGCTTGCAAAAAAAGTTTTTTTAAGTCAGACTTATTAGATAATTTTTTTGTATGTATTAAGTGCAGCTTACATCATAGACCAAGTGCCAGAGATAGAATATCGTGGCTTGTGGACGAAAAATCTTTTGTTGAAACAAATCAGAATCTTGTTTCGGAAAATTTATTACAATTTCCAGAATACGACGAAAAGTTATCAAAAGCTAAAGAGCAAAGCGATGAATTAGAGGCAGTAATTTGTGGCACTGCAAAAATTAACGGGATTGATACTGCTGTTTTTGCAATGGATAGCTATTTTATGATGGGCAGCATGGGTACAGTTGTGGGCGAAAAGATTACATTGCTATTCGAATATGCTACTAAAAATGATTTACCGGTTATCGGCTATACTGTATCGGGCGGTGCTAGAATGCAAGAGGGTATACTTAGCCTTATGCAAATGGCAAAAACAAGTTGTGCAATTAAGGCACATTCATTAAAAGGTTTGCTTTACATAGTCTGTCTTTGCGACCCAACGACAGGTGGTGTTACAGCAAGTTTTGCAATGCTAGCGGATATTATTTTGGCAGAACCCAAGGCCCTTATTGGTTTTGCAGGCCCTAGAGTTATAGAGCAAACTATTCGCCAAAAATTACCAAGTGGTTTTCAAAAAGCAGAGTTTTTGTTAGAGAAAGGTTTCGTGGATAAAATAGTTGCACGAAAAGACCAGAAAGCTGTGATTGGTACACTCCTAAAATTACATAACACAGGAGGTAAGTCCTAAGAGTGTTTTTTTAGAGTATTGGCACATGGGAAATTAAAAAAATGAAAAAAATATCAGCATATGATAGAGTTTTGTCGGCAAGAAAAACCGACAGGGCGACAAGTCTAAAATTTATTAAAAATATCTTTAGCGATTTTATCGAGTTGCATGGCGATCGCAGGTTTAGCGATGATTCTGCTGTTATTGCAGGTATTGCAAAATTGGGCGATATAGCGGTTACAGTTATTGCTCAAGAGAAAGGTAGCGATTTAGATAAAAAGCAAGCTAGAAATTATGGCATGGCGCACCCTGAGGGATATCGTAAAGCACTGCGCCAAATGAAACTAGCGCAAAAATTTAATCGTCCGATTGTAACCATAGTTGATACAAGCGGTGCATTTTGTGGTATTGGTGCAGAAGAAAGAGGGCAAGGACAGGCTATTGCCGAAAATCTACTTGAGATGTCGCATTTTACTGTTCCGATTGTATCAGTGCTTATTGGCGAAGGTGGTAGCGGTGGTGCTATTGGTATTGCACTAGCCGACCAAGTTTGGATGTTAGAGAATGCAGTTTATTCTGTGATATCGCCAGAGGGTTGTGCGAGTATTTTATGGAAAGACTCTAAAAAAGCGGCAGAGGCTGCGGAGTGTTTAAAGATAACAGCAGAGGATTTGCTAAAATTAGGCGTTATAGAAAAAGTAGTTAAAGAAACGGATACTCTTTTTGACGACTTAAAAAGTGATTTGATTGATACTATCAAAAACTTGCAAAAGCTGCCCAAAGATAAACTATTAGAAAATAGATACAAAAAATACAGGAGTATTTCTTAGAGCTTGTAAGATTTTATTGGAAACTTTTTTGTAAAGAAATTCCAAACATTCAAAAAACTTTTATTCACTTGCAATAGAAAATACGAAGCTGTACTTAATCAGTATTTTCTATATGTTTGACCAATGTTTAAGAGTTTTGAAAAGGGGTTTGAGGGAAAACTTTTGAAAAAGTTTTCCCTCAAGTAAAAACAAATATTGCCAATGATAGAATTTGATAAAGAAATTGCAGGTTCTGCAAAAAATATATGTGGAGTAGACGAGGTGGGTAGAGGGCCGTTAGCGGGACCGGTGGTTGCTGCGGCTTGTGTTTTTAATTTAGACGCAGAGCCAATTTCGGGTATAAACGATTCTAAAAAATTATCAGAGAAAAACAGAGAATTACTTTTCGAAAAGATAGTCAGGCAAGCGGTTGCTTTTCATATTGCAATTGTTGATAATAACACTATAGATACTGTTAATATTTTGCAAGCTACAAAAATGGCGATGCAAGAGGCCATTAGTATTATCGACCATAAAGCTGATTTGGTTTTAGTAGACGGCGTAGATTCTTTTAAGTTAGCCGTTCCGTGCATGGCGATAGTAAAAGGTGATTCAAAAAGTTATGCTATTGCAGCAGCGTCAATTTTAGCAAAAGTTACTAGAGATAGAATTATGAAAAAAGCTGATTTAGAATATCCTGAGTATGCTTTTTCCAAACATAAGGGGTACGGCACAGTAACTCATATTGATGCGATAAGAGAGTTTGGCTTGTGCCCGATTCATAGAAAATCGTTTACAAAAAAGTTTGTAGCGCAGTTGGATAATATAGCAAATGAATAATGAAGTTGCAAATGATATTACTATAACCGCTGTTAAAGCTCAAAATCTAAAAAGCGGTGCAAAGGGCGAAAAAGTGGCGGTAAAATTCTTAAAGAAAAACCGTTATAGTATTTTGTACACAAATTATAAAACACGATTTGGCGAAGTTGACATAATAGCACATCACAAGGATACCCTAGTTTTTGTTGAGGTTAAAGCAAGGCATTCTAGTGAATTTGGCGAACCTATAGAGGCGGTGGATTTTTGCAAACAGAAAAAAATATCTCAAGTTGCTGCTCAGTTTTTGGCAAGGCACCAAATAAGAGATGCAAATATTAGGTTTGATGTAATAGAAATTTATCTAGCAAAAAGTAAAAAGGATTATAAGGTAGAACATTCAGAGAATGCTTTTGATAGTTACTTAAAATATTAAAAAATGGAACTAAATTTTAGAAAATTAACAATAGACGATAAAAAAATATATGACAGATTTTTGCCATACTATAGGGGATATTACGGTTGGGAATATAGCTTTAGCATGACATGGATATGGAATGGTTTTGAAAAAACGGAGATTTGTGATGTGGGCGATATGGCATTTGTATCAAGTATTTATTTTAATAAACGAATTTTTTATCCACCATTTGTAAAGGATAAAAAGGATTTAGTTAAAGCAGTTGAACTGGTGGCAGACTACTGTAAACAAAATAGTGTGCCGCTTGATTTAAGGGGATTAACAAAAGAGCAAGCAAGTTTACTTGATACAAAAAAATACTCCATTACAACGCATGAGGATAACAACGATTATGTATATTCTTGCAAGGATTTAATCGAACTTGTCGGTAAAAAATATCATTCTAAACGCAACTTTGTTACTCGATTTAAGACTACTTATCCAAATTATATATTTAGGGCATACGATGAAAAAAGCGACAGAAACGCCATTTTTGACCTTTTTACGAGATGGCAAAGTACAACCTGCCATGAAACGCTAGCTTTTGAAGAGAAAGTTATCGGTCGAGCGCTAGATAACGCTATTGCACTTAATCTTAAAATAGGAGTGCTTTATGTCGAGAATAAACTTGTTGCTTTTAGCGTGATAGGCAATTTTAATACAGAGATTGCACATACCTACTTTGAGAAAGCCGACAAAGATTATATTGGAAGTTTTCAAGCAATTAACCAGTTTGCAGCTAAAGAATTTTTATCAAACAATCAATTTGTTAACCGACAGGAGGACTTGGGAATAGAAGGATTAAGGAAAGCAAAGCAGTCTTATAACCCACAGTTGCTGGTCGAAAAATATTATGTAACTATGAGGTAAAAAATCATGACACCAGAATTATTGCAAAAACTAAAGGCTCACTATAAAGATGGTTTTCCAAATGACAGCGATACATTTGTAGAACACTTTTTTGCCAATATGCTGCATAAGATTCCTGTTTATATTACACTGCCAGATAATTCGATTGCCGCTGCAGGGTACATAGTAAAAAAGCAAGCTATGATTTTGGGTGCTAAAACGATTGCTTACTATTTGTCAGCAATTAGCGTAAAAAATAATTTAAGAGGGAAAGGCTACGGTAGTAAAATAATAGAAAAACTATTTGAAAAAGTGCAGGAGTTAAAGGCACCAGTTTGCTTTCTTAATCCGTTTGATTCTAAATTTTATACAAAATATGGTTTTGAGAATTTCACTTTTTGTGGCACTTCAAAAATAATTGGCGGTAAAGATTATATCTATAAAAAAAAGTATTCTAATTTGCCACCCGATATCATTCTAGAAAAATTAGTAAAAATTCAATCAGATTATTCTAGTAAATTTAACAACCATATCGTATATGATAAAGCGGCTCTTAAAGAAAAGCTAAATAACGAACTGCTTGACGGTGCAAAGCTATATATCTTTTATGACTTTAAGAAAAATATAGCAGCATATGCCGCTTGCAAGGACAACAAAATTTATCATTATGCGTACAATGCTAATTGCAACATAGGCGATATAGAATCATTAAAAAATTATGAGTATACAGACTTTTCAAAAAAAACTATTCCTTATATTCAAGCAAAATTCTTTTGTAAAGACTATGCAAAAAATATAAAGGTGGGCTCAAACTATTTCCCTGACCAGTATTAAATAAAAATAATTCAGTGCGAAGATGCAAGCCAGTAGTTTACATATTTTTTTAATGTTTTTTATGCACAATTGTCTTATAGTCAAATTCTATTGTTAAAATCATTTGTTTTATCTTATACATAATGTTATACTGTGGTTAATGACAGTGTGATTGGCTAGGTTTGCCATCAAAAATAATTTAAGTAGGAAAATAGAAATGAAATTAAAAAACAAAGTGGCGCTAATTACAGGTGCAAGTCGTGGTATTGGTTTAGCTATTGCTAAAGCGTTTGCGCTAGAGGGTGCTAATATTGCCCTTAATTATTTCGGTGATAAAAAAGAGGCGACAGATGCTCAAAAAGAGATTAAAAAGCTAGGCGTAAAATGCGAGATTTTTTATGCTGATGTCTCAAATTATGAAAATTCTAAAGCGTCTGTCGAGGCAGTTATTAAATCTTTTGGTAAAGTTGATGTTTTAGTAAACAACGCTGGTATAACAAAAGATAAGCTAGTTGCTAGCATGACAGAACTTGATTTTGACCTAGTAGTTGACACTAATCTAAAAGGTAGTTTTAATATGATTAAACACCTTTATTCTAACTATATAAAAAATCGTAGCGGTGCTATTATAAATATTGCCTCTGTTGTTGGCATGATGGGTAGTGCAGGGCAAGCAAATTATTCAGCTGCTAAAGCGGGAGTTATTGGTCTGACAAAAACGGTTGCAAGAGAATTGGGTACGCGTGGCGTAACATGTAATGCAATTGCCCCCGGATTCATCGAAACGGCAATGACAGCTACTTTATCCGACGATGTTAAGCAAAAATATATGAATATTATTCCTCTTCGCCGTGCAGGTACAGCAGACGATGTTGCAAATGTCGCTGTGTTTTTGGCTACAAATTCTTACATTACGGGCGAGGTTATAAAGGTTGACGGGGGATTATATATATAACATGAAAAGAGTAGTAATTACAGGCTTAGGTGCTGTTAGTCCAATTGGCAATACAGTAAAAGAATTTTGGGATAACGCAAAAAAAGGAAAGTGCGGTATCGATTTTATAACAAGATTTGACACGACAGATTTTAAGGTGAAACTTGCGGCGGAAGTTAAGGAGTTTGCCCCTACACTTTATATGGATAAGTCTAGGCTTAGACGCACAGACCTATTTACTCAGTATGCACTTGCGGCTAGTACGCAAGCTGTGGAGGATAGTGGACTTGTTGCAAAAGCGGTTGATGACGGCGAAGCGGTTAATATAGACCCTGAAAAATTTGGTGTATATTTAAGTAGCGGAATTGGCGGCATTACTACATTTTATGATAATTGTATTGGTTTGCATACGACAGGACCAAGGGGTGTTTCGCCATTTTTTATTGCATCAATGATAGAAAATATTGCGGCGGGCGAAGTTGCTATTAAGTTTAATGCACAAGGATTATCGCTTACAACAGTTACAGCTTGTGCCTCTGCCACAAATTCTATAGGCGAGGCTTTTCATGCTATAAAGGTTGGCAAGGCTACCGCGATTATCGCAGGTGGTGCTGAGGCGTGTGTTACTCCGCTTGTTGTGGCAGGTTTTACTAACTGTATGGCAATGAGTACAAAAAATGAGCCAAACGACACAAGTGTGCCGTTTGACAAGCGCCGTAATGGTTTTGTTGTGGGCGAGGGCGGAGGTGCTATTATATTAGAAGAGTACAATCATGCGCTTAAAAGAGGTGCTAAAATTTATGCCGAAATTGTGGGCTATGGTAATACCTGTGATGCGTTTCATGTAACTGCCCCTGTTGAGGGCGGCAAAGGCGCTGCAAGAGCTATTAAAATTGCACTAAAAGAAGGTAAGTTAAATGGTGAAAATCTTTATATAAATGCACACGGAACTTCTACTCCGCTAAACGATAAAGCCGAAACTCAAGCTATTAAGACGGCACTTGGCGACAAAAAAGCAAAAGCTGCGCTTGTTAGTAGCACTAAATCCATGATTGGCCATTGTTTGGGTGCTGCAGGCGCACTAGAGGCAATTGCCAGTATTATGGCACTAAAAGAAGGCATTGTGCCACCAACTATAAATTATAAAGAAGTAGACATTGATTGCGATTTAGATTATGTGCCAAACAAGGCAAGAAAAGCTCCACATATTACAAGTGCTATTTCAAATAATATGGGGTTTGGCGGACATAATGCGTGTATTGCTTTCAAAAAATATAATGCTAACTAAAATAGTATGGTAGTTACTACTTTGAAAGCAATACGAATACAATCATATAACGATAAACACATTATGCTTTATCGCATAACAAGGTAATTAAATAATGAACATTAAAAACATTAAACAATTAGCATCTCTGCTTGACGAGTCTGGCTTGTCAGCGATAGAGGTTAAAGAAGGCGATTCTACAATAAGATTAGAGCGCAATATTATAAATAATACGGTTATAAATAATCCGCAAAATTATGCTCCGACCGCGCCGCTGATGGCGCTAGATGATGGGCATTTTGCAAATGGGGTAAAAACCTCTGACGATATCTCAGTAACGGGTATGGGCAGAGAATTTAAGTCGCCAATCATCGGAGTGTTTTATTCTAGTCCAACGCCTGACTCTAAACCTTTTGTAAAAAAGGGCAGCAAAATTAAAAAAGGTGATACTATTTGTATTATTGAGGCTATGAAAGTCTTAAACGAAATTAGTTCTGATTGTGATGGCGAAATTCTAGAAGTCTTATGCGAAAACGGGCAAGTGGTAGAATATGGTTTGCCATTGTTTAGAATTGGCTAAACGGACATAACAATGGAGTGAATAAAAACCGTGTTAGTAACAAAAAGAGAGCGGTAACTTACAAAATATCAAAACATTGTCCGTCGGACATTAAAAGGAAAATATGAAAAAAAAGATTTTAATTTTATCGCTGGTATTAGTGCTGGCTATATCAACGCTAGTGCTAACAGGCTGTGTGGTTGGTACAGGAGATATGCAAGATCATTCTGTAACAGTCGAGGGCAACTTTGATGCCATTCGAGCAAGCCATATTGCTGTAGTAATTTTTAACTATAGTGAAGAACATTCTGTCAGAGTAGTAGCCCAAAGCAATGTGTTTAACGCACTAAGAATTTCTAACAGAAGCGGCACTCTTCGTATAAGAGCAAGAAATAATGTAAGCATAACTACAGGTGCACAAAATTTGCCAAGAATTTATGTAACGGCACCATCTATGAATAGCCTGCGTTTAAGTGGCTCTGCTAGGGCGGAAAATTGGGACACGATAGAGGGACAAGAATTTGATATTCGTACAAGCGGTTCATCTAGAGCGGCACTAGATTTTTATTCACCAAGAAATTTGTCAATAACTTCGTCAGGTAGTTCTGTCCTAGAGGTTAATAGCAATAGTATTGACAATGCAGAGATTACAGCGTCAGGCAGCTCAAGACTAACAGTAGGTGGCGATTTTAATAGAATTGGCATTACTGCATCAGGTTCATCAAATCTAACTTTTGAAGGTGATGCTACAGCCATTACAACTAACACATCGGGTTCTTCTGTAATAGCTGCAAGAGACCTTAACACAATAACGGTTACGATAAGTTCTAGCGGCTCTAGTCGTACAAACATTACAGTATCAAACATCATAAGCGGCAGCGCAAGTGGCTCTAGTCGAGTTGTTTTTTATGGCGGTGCTACTAATACAGTGTCGACAAGTGGTTCGGCAACGGTTACTGCAGGATAGATTTTTTTGGAAAAAATCCCTCAACCCTCCCTATAAAAAGCTTTTAAGTATGTTGCAATGAAATGCAAAAACACAGTACCTCCTTTGTATGCGCAAAGGGGGTACTGTGTTTTATTTAAGTGTAATGCTCAAGCAAAAAATTAAGAATTTAGAAAAGGCGAGTTTGGGGAAAACTTTTGCAAAAGTTTTCCCCAATAAACAATCCTAACTTGGTGTGCCATAGAATGGCCACAATACTGGGAAACCATCGCTTCTTGTCCACCAGCCACCATACAATTGATTAAAGTTAGAAGCAAAAAGGCCTCGTTGTCCCCAACTAAAATGATGCACATTCATTAGAATTGGAGTAGGTGAGCCACTATAACCTAAAGGCGAATGGAACCAATTGTCACGCATTCCGCCAGAGGGCTTATCATTATTTACAACAAATATATTTTCGAATGGCACGCTAGTATTAGAATGTACCGCAATATACGCAAAAGATACGATGTTGCCGAAATTAGGTTGAATATCAACAACTACATTTCGTACTCTTGTATTAGGATTTGCAACACCTAAAATAGCCGCTTGTCTAGTCCACCAAGGAGTATCATTCCAAGTACGATCTACTTGAATATCAACTAGCGATATGTTTTCGATTAATGTGTTAGTTGCTCTACCAACAAGAACGCCACTTTGACCTGCAGCGTGCATGTACCCGCTTGCTAAACTTAAGTTTCGGATAGTTGCGTTATGAGTTTGTCTAAATACTCCAAAGAAGTAAGCGCCAAAGCCTTCCATCCAAAAGTCAGAAATTGTATGCCCCCTGCCATCAAAAATACCTCTAAAAGTTAGTGGGTTAGCTGCTGTATCATCACCTAATACTTCACCATTTCCACCGATAGGAATAAGTTCTCCTTGTGCCCAAGAGCTGCCGAAACTTATTGAGTTACTTAAGTAAAAATTTCTAGTTTGCCAGTTAGGCAAATTTATTATATTATTAAATTCTGCGGCTGTAGAAATTCTAGTCCACCCTGTGACGGAAGGAATGTTTACAGTAAC
>Ga0123355_10000871_pt1 | contig 41707 bp, 24 predicted proteins | sample TergutEmb28metaG_3_FD_89872 | JGI IMG/M metagenome (GOLD analysis project Ga0123355, IMG submission 89872) | Embiratermes neotenicus P1 segment gut microbial communities from Petit-Saut dam, French Guiana - Emb289 P1 | ecosystem: Host-associated > Arthropoda: Insects > Digestive system > Gut ...
CGACGATCGCGCTATCACCGATCAACTCTATGGCGGCGACCGTGAAATGCGATTGAAACAGGAGATGCTGCTAGGAATTGGGGGATGCCGAGCGTTGCAGGCGTTGGGAATCGAGGTGTCCGTCTACCACATGAATGAAGGCCATTCTGCCTTTCTCTCTTTAGAGTGGACGCGACAATTAATACACCGTTTCAAGCTGAACTTCCACGAAGCTCGGGAGATCGCCGCCGCCGGATTGGTTTTCACCACCCACACTCCGGTGCCGGCAGGGCATGACTATTTCCCGCCTGCATTGATCGAACATTACCTCGGCGATTACGCCAAAAGCCTTGGCTTGAGTCGTGAGGAGTTCCTCGGGTTGGGCCGCAAAAAGCCATCGGATTACGACGAGGAGTTCTGCATGACCGTGCTCGCCCTCCGCATGTCCGGATCCTCGAATGGCGTGAGCAAGCTGCACGGGGCGGTGAGTCGTGATATGTGGAAGGGCATCTGGCCGGGCTTACCAGTGGATGAGGTTCCGATCGGCCATGTGACCAACGGTGTGCACTTCCGTTCCTGGGTCTCCCACGAAATGAACCAGCTCTATGACCGTTACCTGAGCCCCAATTGGAGGGAACAGCAAGCCGATCCCAAGCTATGGCTGCACGTGGATTCGATTCCCCATGAGGAGTTGTGGCGAACTCACGAACGCCGCCGCGAACGCCTGGTCGCCTTCACCAGGCGCCGGCTTCGAATCCAGTTAACGCGCCGGGGAGCCCCGCATGCAGCTATCGATGCGGCCGATGAGGTCTTGAGCCCGGAGGCTCTCACCATCGGATTCGCGCGCCGCTTTGCCACCTACAAACGGGCGACGTTGTTATTGCGCGATGTCGACCGCCTGGAACGGATCCTGAACCACCCTGACCGTCCCGTACAGATTTTGTTTGCCGGCAAGGCCCACCCGCGCGACGACGCCGGCAAGACATTAATCCAGGAGATTGTCAAGCTCGAGCAACACAAAACGTTCCGCCGTCGGCTGGTTTTTTTGGAGGATTACGATATGGCGGTGGCCCGATACTTGGTCCAAGGTTGCGATGTTTGGCTGAATACACCGCTGCGTCCGCTTGAGGCCAGCGGCACCAGCGGAATGAAAGCGCTCGCCAACGGTACTCTGAACCTGAGTACGCTGGATGGCTGGTGGGACGAAGCCTGGGATTTCGCCGCCGCGAAAGGAGTGTTCGTAGGCTGGGCGATTGGCCGCAGGGAGGTATACGACAATCCTGAATACCAGGACCAGATCGAGGCAGCTGACCTCTACGACCTCTTGGAATCCGATATCGTTCCGGCTTTCTATGAGCGGGGCATTGATAGGCTTCCCCGTCGCTGGATTGCCAGCATGAAGTCTTCTGTCGGAACGCTGTCCTATTCGTTCAACACCCATCGCATGGTGAACGACTACACCACGGATTTCTATTCCAAGGCTCACGAGCGTTCCCGCTTGTTAATGGTCGACAACGCGGAACCCGTGCGCAAGCTGGCGTCCTGGCATTCGCGGATTGAGAGCGCTTGGGCGAATGTGTCCATTGAATCGGTTGACGGAATTGGCCATGACGAAATCCAGGTGGGACAGCCGATTAACATTAAGGCGAGGGTGCGGCTGGGCGGCCTGACTCCAGAAGAGGTAGCCGTGCAATTGTACCTGGGGCGGTTGAAAGCCGATGGAGAAATCTCCGACGCCGAGGCCATTGCCATGCAACCGGCTTCCGAAGCCCACCCGGACGGAGTCTACACCTTCCAGGTGATGAATGTGCCCTGTCGGCGAAGCGGGTTGAACGGCTATACGGTTCGCATCCTGCCCTTCCACGCCGACGAGGCGCAGCGCTTCCTCCCAGGGCTCATTCGCTGGGCAAACGAACCGGCTCTAGTGGCAAACGAACCGGCTGTACTTAAGAAGGCCAGCTGATTCTTTCAAAGGAATCCGCGCGTCAGAATCAGAGATAGGATTTAACCTGCGCGATCAGTTGGACGCAACCCAAGACTCGATGCAATGAGAACCGCGTGCCAACCATCCGATTCGGAGTCTCGGAGGAATCGCCTGCTGCGCGCCGGGAAGGCTGTTGGGAAAGTAATGGTCCCAACTGTGCCGGTTCCTCTGGTCTCTTTGTGTGTCCTGCGATCGCCACTGCTGCGAGAACCACGATGAGAGGGTCCACGGGACGGAAGTAATATGTCTCGCAATGCGAGAAGTAGTAGGCGAGCGGAAAGAAGAAGAGAACGATGGCAAAGCGCATTGCCAGACCTGAGTCAAGCTGAAAGACGCGGCGCAATCCCCACAGACCGAGCACGGTCATCACTGTATTGACGACAATGTTGGGCGGATCGAGCGGCTCGTCTTTCAGATAGTCGTGACTGAAACTCCAATACCCTGTCCACATGTAGACGATGCGGCGGAACGTCATCCACGCAAACCAGCCGGGATGGCTGCGGACGAAGGCTTTTGCCTGATGCATCTTGTGATCCATATAAGCGATCTCTCCCCCCCGTTCGTATTCCTTAAGTTCAGCCTCACTGTGATTGGGATGCAGGCTGCTGTTGACCCAGCGTGTGGAATACCCGTTGTTGCCGATGTAGAACTCCAGGCCGAATCCGCTGCGCACGGGAATGAACTTGTGGAAGACTGCGTAATTGCGAACCAACCAGGGCGACATGATGACGAGGGCGCCGAAGGCAGCGGCGACCAAGGGCGCTTTCCAGGTTTCATTCTGGCGATATCTCCGGTAAACCGTCCACAATCCGAGCAACGGAACGACGGATAGCACGACCGGCTCGGTCAGAGCGGCGAATCCGCCGAAGATACCGAACAGCAACCAGTCTCGTAGGCGAGAGGATTTTTCCAGGCGCCATGCGAAGAAAAACAACCAGGCCAGTTCCAGCGTGACCAGGCAGGTAGACCAGGCCCAGTCAGCGCCGTAGTAGACGCCGTAGGGAGAGAAGACCCATCCCCAGCCTGCCCATTTGCCGACGCGGTCCCCGAAAGCCTGGCGTGCGAGCAGAAAGACGGGAATCGAGGTCAGGGCCGAGAACACGCTATTCAACGCGAGCGCGGCGAGAACTGATGTTTTGGTTTCGATTCCGAAGACTTTGAAAATGCCCGCCAGCAAATACGCGTAGACAGGCGGCAGAACGGCGGTGGGGCCGGTATTGGCAAAGACGTTGCCATAGCCGTGTCCGGTAGCGATGGAACGGGCGACCAGGCCGAAAGCCCAATGGTCGAGAACGAAGGGATCGGTCCAGTCGGTGTAGACGAAAGGGATGACGGCGAGGCGAACCGCGAGGGCGACAGCGGCCATCGCGACGTAAGGTGGAATGCGGGTTGGAGATGTGGATTCGGTTTTGAGCATCTAGGGCAGGGGCAAAAGCCGCTGGTGGTTTTGTGGACGGTTTATGCGGCCCTCGAAGGGGCCGCTCTTCCACGGTAGCGCAAGCTGAGTTGCACCGCGAGAATGTCACCATCGAGTAGGCGTTCTGGCGCAACCTCACTTCACGGTGACGGCGGCGCATTCGTTCTCACGCTTGCGCGAGTCACCTCGTATATCCGGCAGACTTTTACTTCCTGATTCGTATAGGGACAGGTCACGTCTCTTGCATCGGGAACAGGAAACTGCGCGTCCTGCCTGGAAAGGACGATCCAGGTAACGCCGAAATCATCGTTGAGGCGCTGAAAATCGGCGAGCTGGAAATTGCGCCAGCCCTTCAGAGCGGTAACTTCTTTCTGCCAGCGCGGAGCAAGTTGAGGGACGCGGCAGGCCATTCCGCCGTCTTTCTCGTAGTCGGCAAGCACGCTACGTTCGGCCAGAGCGCGAAAGCCGTGATAGTCCTCATCGGGCAGAGTGCCGTAGTGCGGATCAACCGCGAAGACACTGTCGACAGGAGTGTTCTGGCGAATCCAGGCGAATGCCTTCATCCAGCCATTGTCCGATCGGACGAAGGGGAGTTCGAGATGCGGCGTCGCGGGATACATCTGGCGCTGCGCGTAGTACATGCCGGCACTCAGCGGGAGAAACAGCAATCCCCAACGATAGACGCGGCGGCGAATGACACTTTGCCCTAACAGGCCACCCACGATCAGAAAGAAGAACATGTAGAGCAAGTGCAGGTAGCGCATAGGCTCGAACGGGCGAATGCGTTCGAGACTGGTAGGCAGCATGAGCGCGAGTCCCACGACGGTGTGAAAGATACCATAGAAAAGAAGACACGAAACCAGAGGCAGGAGTCTGGTGTTCTCCATGAGATCCATGCGAGCTCTGAGGAAACGCCGGCCAACGAAAAGAAGGATGAGAGGGCCAAAGAGCCCAAGCCATTCATACCACTCCCATTGGGAGAGGTAATAGAAGCCGCGAGTGGATGCGGCCTGGCGCCACGCGTCGGAGGCAGGCTTGAACATCCATCCCAAGGGAAAGAGTAGAGCTGCAGCCACCGGCATAGGAGACACTTGCCGCACTCGCGTGCCGCGCAAGGCCAAGTCGAGGAACACGCAAAAAGTGAATCCGAATATCGTCATCAGCGCGTGGACGGAAAAGGCCACGACCAGCAGAACTCCAGCGAGCCAAAGACGACGATCGAGGATTGCGACGATCGCAGCCACGATAGCAGCCGAAGCCAGCGCCCGCGGGTGCAGATATTGGTCCATAAGATTGATCGCGATGCCGGTCACGGGCAATGTGAGCAAGACGGCGACCAGGGCAGTAGCTGCCCATTGTGCTTCGGGGCGGAGGAAGCAGCGGCGGCTGATCCGCCAACATCCATGGAGCAGAAAAAAGATGGCTGTGAGCTGCCACAACAGGATGACCCAGGCAACGGGTAGATGGGTGAGCCTCACCGACAAGGCGACTAGCTTGTCGAAGATGGTCGCCTGAAACTGGATGCGGAAGAAATCGGAGTCGTAGGAAAACAGGGCGGGATTCAGATTGCGCTTGACCGCGGCGAGATAGAACGAGTCGTCTTCAAGACCAGGATGGTAGCCCATCAGCGAAAACGCGAAGGCCGTGAGCAGGGCGATGAGAACAAGGTTCCTGGCGGACCAATCGACAGAGCTGGGGCGCGGGCTTGTTTGAGTTGCCAGTTGCATTCGCTTGTGTCAAAACTTCCACGCCCATCACATCCGCGAAAACACACGTCTGTCCATGGGTGCCTGACCCGTCAGCCTTTAGAAAACGCCCCATGGGACTACTATACCGGACGCGCCCGATTTCTGTGTACAGTGCATAGCAGGATTCGCGTTCCGCCCCAAATCTGCGGCCCATTCTCCGCATCTCCTCTTCCTCCGCTTCAGAAGCGCCAAGTTGAAACGCTGGTTACATCCGTACAACTTCCTTTCGTGGTCAATCCATTAGTGTTAAAATTGTCCCAATTCGGCGGGCATTCTGGCCGCCTTTTCCGCCTCTCCCAGCGCCGCAATGGGCGACGAAAGTAGTGCTAAAATTCCGAGTTCTACCCAAAACCATCCGGACGATGCACCGCCCAAAAAGTCTGGAACGAGATCCTACGCCTCGGCTTCCTCCGACTTGCCCAAAATGAATGGCGACGGGAGTGCCGGTGATACACGCCCGGATCTTGCAGCGACCGTGATTAAAGCGCCGCCGGCACCCTCGGAGGCGCCCACCCTGGTCGAAGGTTTTTCTCTCCCTGTCCGGCAATCCGACCCATCTGAATTGCCCACGATGGCAGAAATTGGTGGTCTCGTCACCGCGCCAGGCGCGCCCATTCCTGCTGGTTCGACATGGCCATTGCCCGCTTTATCGCCTGGAAGCCTTCTCGGTGGGCGTTACGAGATTCGAAGAACGCTGGGCGAGGGTGGCATGGGCATGGTGTATCAGGCCGACGATCATGAACTTGGCCGCACGGTTGCTTTGAAAGTGATCCGCCCGGAACTGGCTCGCAATCCTGACATCTTGCAACGCTTCAAACAAGAAATTCTGCTGGCCAGCAAGGTGACGGATCGCAACATCATCCGCATTTACGACTTGGGCGATGCGAATGGTGTGAAGTTCATCACCATGGAGTATGTGGCGGGTGAGGACCTGCGGGCTATTGTGCGCCGGGGCAAGCTTTCGCCAGCCAAAGCAGTCGCAGTCATGGAACAGGTCGTAAGCGGGCTTGAAGCTGCCCACCGCATCGGTATCATCCACCGCGATCTCAAGCCGGGAAATATCATGCTGAGCTCCGATGGCCGTGTGCTGGTCATGGACTTCGGCCTCGCACGCTCGCTCGATGGTGACGGCTAACTCAAACTGGCGCCATGCTCGGAACCATGGAGTACATGTCGCCGGAGCAAGCCCAGGCACAGGCACTTGACGCGCGAAGCGATATCTTCACCGTGGGCTTGATTCTCTACGAACTTTTGACCGCGTACATGCCGTTTAAAGCCGATAGTGTGATTGCCAGCCTGCTGAAGCGTACGCAGCAACGTGCAGTTCCGGTTTGTGAGATTGACAAGAACATCCCCGGGGTCCTCAGCAATATCGTCAGCAAGTGCCTCGAGCGAGATCCTGCACTGCGCTACCAGAATGCGGGAGAGCTGCTGACCGATCTACGCGCCTGGCAAGGAAAAAGTGGGGCGTCCAAAGTATCGGTTTCCTCAACCAGTCTTTGGCTCAACCGGGCTCGTCGACTGCCTTGGCTCCGGATTGCACCGGCCGGGTTGCTGGCGGCTGCAACCTTGATTGCGGTCGCTTGGTATTTCAGCAGCAGGCAGAGCCGAACTTTGACGGCGCACGCCCCCGTCTCCGTTCTGGTCGCCGATTTTCAGAACAACACTTCCGATCCGCTGTTTGACAACACATTGGAACCCATGGTCAACGTCGCTTTGGAAGGAGCCGGCTTCATCAACGCTTACAACCGAAGCAACGCGCGCCAACTAGCTGGCAAACTCTCCAATCCGAGCAGCCAGCTCGATGCAAATACCTCCAGACTTGTGGCCATCAACGAGGGTATCGCCGCGACTGTAACCGGTTCTCTGAGCACCCGCGGCACAGGTTACAGACTGTCGGCAACGGCGACCGACGCGATTACAAATAAGACGCTGGCCACGGCCGATGTGAACGCAGCAAACAAGGACGAACTCCTGCTCGACATTCCCAAGCTCATCGCACCGATCCGCCAGGCACTCGGTGACACCACGCCGGAATCGGTGCAAATAGAAAAGGCTGCGGGAGCCTTCTCTACCTCATCCTTGGCCGCGGTGCACCAGTATGGCATTGGTATGGAACAATTGTTGGCCGGAAATTCGGAGGAGGCCGTCCACTCCTTTTCCACTGCCATAACCTTGGACCCGAACTTCGCGCGTGCCTACGGCGGAATGGCCTCCGCGTACGGAAATCTGGGCAAAACACAGGATGCAGAGAAGTACGTGAAGCTGGCCATGGAGCACGTTGACCGTATGACGGACCGGGAGCGCTATCGCGTGCGCGGCCTTTATTACTACGCCACCTCGAATTACCCGAAATGCATTGACGAATACGGCGAGCTGCTCAAACGCTTTCCCGCCGACGATTCAGCGTGGGCCAATATCGCCGCCTGTTATTTAAGTTTACGCAGAATCCCGGAAGCGGTGACTTCGGCTCAACGGGCAGTCGACATTGTCCCCAAAGGTGCTGTGCAACGGGTGGTTCTGTCGTTTTACAGCTCCTATGCCGGGGATTTCGACGCTGGCCAACGCGAGGCCCAGAAGGCTCTGGAACTTAATCCATCCTCGCAGGCTCATCTGGCTCTCGCAGAGGCGCAACTGGGGCTAGGTCAGATGACTCAGGCTGCCGAAACCTATCAAAAGATGGAAAAGATCGACGCGCTCGGCGCTTCCTTGGCAGCCTCCGGCCTGGCCGACGTCGCTTCTTATGAAGGTCGTTATGCAGATGGGGTGCGAATCCTTGATCAAGGTGTAGCCGGCGACCTCGCCGCTAAGAACTCGGACAACGCCGCCGAGAAACTCGCTGGCATCGCGCAGCTGCAAATCTTGCGCGGACAAAAAGGACCGGCGATTGCCTCCGCAACGAAGGCCATATCTGTAAGCCAGTCCGTCCCGGTGCGGGTTCTGGCAGCACGCAGCTTGATCGAGGCCGGAGAAATCGCCGAAGCGCAGAAACTCGCCGAGGGCTTGGCCGCTGAGGTCCAACCGGAGACTCAAGCCTACGGCAAGATCATTCTTGGCGATCTGGCCTTGCAGCATGGAGAAAAGAACGAGGCTATTAGAGCGTTTACCGACGCCAACCAACTGGTTGATACCTGGATTGGTCGCTTTGAGTTGGGACGCGCCTATCTGGAGGCTGGGATGTTTGTCGAAGCGGATTCAGAGTTTGACCGCGCGATGAAGCGGCGGGGCGAAGCCCTCGAGATTTTCCAGGACAGCGTTCCCACGATTGCGTCTTTCCCGCCTATGTACTACTACCAGGGCCGTGTTCGCGAAGGTCTTAAAAGCGCGGGATTTCGGGAACCCTATCGCACGTATCTCAGCATCCGCGGCAAAGCAGGCGAAGATCCCTTGCTGGCTGACATTCGCCGCCGCCTGCGCCAGTAAAGCACACAAGAAAATTACCGCATGTTTTCGTTTTCGTAGAAGCAGGCGGGACCGTTCTGGTCCCGCCCTTTGTAAACTCCGTTTCTAATCGTCTCCTGAGCCTTTCACCGTGAGTTGCGCGCTTGTACTGTGGTTGAGGTTGCTGCCTGCAAGCGCGCCTGTGAAGGTAAGCGTGAACGTCCCGCAATCCACACTCTTGTTGGGAGACAGCGTGATGGTCGACGTGACTGCTGCACCCTGCAGATTCTGTGTGGCTGGAGAGACCAAGCAGGTCGAATTGGCTGGCGCCCCACTACAAGATAGAGCAACCGTACCGGTGAGGCCACCGATTGGGGTTACGGTGATGCTGTAGACCGCCTGGTGTCCGGAGGAGATCGTCTGAGCACTGGGCGAAACGTTAATGGAGAAGTCTCCAACCAGCTGCGTAATGCTCGTGATGCTGGTGGACGTGCTGCCTAAGAAGTTGCCGTCGACATTTGTGTAGACCGCCGTAATCAGATGCGTGCCTGCCGCCAGCGTACTGGTGGTAAGAGTAGCTGTGCCTGTGCCGCTAAGCGTCTGAGCCGCGCCGAGGAGCGACGCGCCGTCCATAAATTGAACGGAGCCGGTGGGGATGGCCGTACTGATCCCAGCCCCAGCCGTGTTGGACACCGTCGCCGTCAAAGTGATCGATTGCCCGGTCACCGACGGATTCGTGGAGGAAATCACCAGTGTGGAGGTGGGGCCTGGGTTGATAATCTGGCTCGCACTCCCAGAGCTTCCGACGAAATTCCCGTCGCTGTTCGTATAAACCACTTTGATGGTGTGCGGCGAACCGCTAGCGCTCAGGGTTGCTATTGAAAAGCTGGCCGTGGCCGCGGGCCCCGATCCAGACAGCGTCACCGGTGAGCCGAATGCTGCGCCATCAACCGAGAACTGGACCGAGCCGGTGGGTGTGGCTACGCTAACCGCTGGCCCAGCAGTGTTGGCCACCGTCGCGGTGAACGTGACCGACTGCCCCTCGATCGACGGGTTCACTGAGGAAGTCACGGTCGTGGAGGTCGGAGCACAGATCGGAGTAGCAGACGTAGTGTTAGACGGTACGCTTTCCTGTGGCGGATTCGTGTTGGCAAGCACTGCATTCACGAAATACGAGTAAGTCGTGCCGCAAGTGACATTTTGGTCGGTATAGGTCAGGGTGTTACCCGATACGCTCGCAATCGCCGGCGGAGCCGGAGTGCCGTTCGTTCCGCGGTAGATATTGTACGAACCAATTTGCCCGAAAGTGGGCGCGACCCATGTGAGCTGTATATATTGCGGTGCTGAAGTCAGCGTCGCTGTCGCGTTTTTCGGAGGCCGAACGACGGAGTTCGCTGTCTCGTATGTAAGTTCTCCGACGCCTGTGCCAACCGTAAGCTTGCCGGTGCCGACGGTGAGCTTTCCGGTCCCGACGGTAAGTTTACCGGTGCCGCTAATGTCATTGCCGGTACCTCCAAGCTGACGCAGGTCAAGGTTCGCCCAATCGCTGTAGCCGCGTAAAGTTGTGCTGAGGATGCCGTCGAAATTGACATCCCATCCACTCAGCCACCCTGGCGTAATCGGATCAGCCGGGCCCGCGACAAGGTACATCGTCGGATCCGGGTCGTTTGGTGACAACGCAGTGCCATCACAATGAGACGTGGCCGCTGAGCCGACTCCATCCGGCTGAATAGGTGTGTACCACTGCGTGGTTGAATAGGCGAGCGGCGACCCGTCAGTGGAGGTCAGTGCGGCGGGCAGGCTATCCTCATTCAGCGTGTTCAGCTGCTGCTCGGAATAATCGAGGACACCATTGCCCACGAGATCCACCTGGAACAGATAGCTCATGACACTCTGATAATTCGGTTTGCAGTTGGGCTCAACTGTGGGCACGTAGCTGCCAGGTGTGTCGTAATAGAAGCCTCCGTGGGTCAAGCCGAGCGAATGCCCCAACTCGTGCATGAAGGTTCCGCCTTCGACTGGGTCCGTCTGCCCTGCGGCTCCCCACAGGCCCAGTGTAATGAGGGAATCAGCCCCCCCGATATCGGAAACCCCGGATGTCGAGAGGACTCGGCCCGATGCTACCGTGAGCCAGGGATCCGTGGACTGGGTATAGGTCGCGTTGGCTGCGACCGGGATGTCTATGGTAAATGTGTTGCCACTGGCAGTCTGGACCATGTAAGTCCCGTTCAGAGTGGGATTCGTGATGGCATCGGCGATGGTTACACGGTCTGTTCCGGCAACCAGGCCATGCGGGGTCGAAGTGGTGAACGTAACCGCGTTACCGGATGCGACCACGCTGGTCAGACTGCCCCCTTGTAAGGCCCACTCCGGCAGGCCCACGGCGTGCGCGAACAGCGCATAGTGATAGCTGTCCTTCCGCCCGTGTTGGAAACGCCGGATGCAGGGTCCATTCGCTGCAGCCTCACAGGAAGTCTCATCGGGGTAATTGAGCGGCTGGTTTTTGAGCGCCTCGAATCCCGTCTTCCAGACGACAATGCCTGGCTGGTTCGAGTATGGGCACAGCGCGCCCGTACTATCGGTGCAGGTTTGCTCCTGAATGGTGTTTCCTGGAACGAGGTGCAGGTTGATGCCGTGGGGCGAGAACGCGTTCGTCATCATGGTTATAGAGTTCGCAGAGGGCTGGAAGGAATAACCGTTGGTAGTGTCACAAGTGCCGTTGGCGTTTACGATGCTGCACATGTAGTCAAGCTGCACGAACAGATCCTTTTCCCCCGACGTTGCTCCGGGAAGTGATACCCAGGAGGGATCTGTCGTGGCGCACACACCGCCGTTCACCGAAGCATCGCAATATCCCTGATTTTGCTTCCAGACATCCAGGATGCCGTCGCTGTCACTGCTCTGAACCGTCGTGCTGACGACCACGGCGCTCCAGGACACGCAGGCGCCGTTCCCGTCATCCGCGTCGTCGTCGCCGTCGAAGGAGGAACTCGATACTACCGTCGTCGCCGAAGCATCATTGGGCTTCACCGGATTGCCGCTGCCGCTGAAACTCCAAGTCGGATTGTCCCAGGACCCGTTGTAGTAACCGGGGAAGGGAGGGAGCTTCCCGTAAAGGGAAGAGAGGGTCACGCCGTCTAAAGACACTGTTTCATGTTTACTGCTCTGACCGTTGCCTACGATATGGGTCAGCTTAGAGATGGGGTTTGCTGCAGCTTGATAGAAGCCCTGCAAAGTCTGCGACATGGTCGGGGAACTGTTGGATGGTGCAAACGCGCCGTCGTAGATGACCACCGAGGTCAGCGGTAAAGAGGGCGTGATGGCGCGATAAATGATGATTAAGCTTGCACCCAACGTCAGCGGGGTGACGCCACTTTTGCTTCCACTGTCTGCCAGACTCACTTCATAGGTGCCGTTCGCGAGGATATTGCCTTGGGAATCCTGCGGCAAATACGCCCGTACGTCAGCCCCGTACGAGCGGATGGTTTTGGAGCCCTGCGAATTCCCTGTACATCCGCTTGAGGTCCACGCCACTGGAGCATTGGGGTTCCCCAACACCGCTCCAGTGATCGGATAACCGGTCGCCGGTCCGCCTGGGAATACCGCTCTGAAGAATCCGTTTTGCCCGGCAAACGCTGATTGCGAGCTTTCCACTGTCTGCCAGTAGAGCAACGCAGTAACGATCTCGGCTCCCTGAGGCACCCCGGTACTAGGCACAGAATTTGCGTCCGGCATGGAGAACTGTTGCGTCGCGAAGCCGTTCACCCCAAGCCCTCGCAAACCCACACCGGCGACGACGTAGTCACCGGTCACAAAATAATTGTTGCTAAAATCCAAGGGTGGAGTCGTTTGCGCAAACCCCGTTTGCACAAACCCGAGAAACAACAAAAAAGCTGACCCTGAAACCGAAATAAAGCAATACAGACGAGCAAGCAGAATAGCGAAGAGGCGGCGCGCCATAGGTCTCCTGTGTGATTTCTAGTGCTCTTTAATTACTTTTTGTCACGGGCTGTTACCGACTAAGAATCCAACCCGATTTGTAGCCTATCTAGAAGGGCAATCCTTGCCGGACAAGTACCCTGACCGGGCGAACGAGTCAGACACACCGCCGACTGGCCGACAGAGACGATTGTTCTGCTCCTCGATCGCAGGGTGCGTCTTTGCAGGTATGGGGGAATGGTGCCAGAGCGGCGGCAGACGAAGCACGGCGCTGCGGTCAAGAAATCTCCTGCATCGGACCAATTTGGACTAACCGAGAAATTTAAACGTTTCCAAGACAGCTCTCATCGAGGACGTTCGTTTGGGGCCACGATCGGTGCGATCAACCCCAAGTGAAAAGCCTCCCTGGCTGTTTTGAGGGGGAGATCATGATCGCACAATCGGAAAGAATCAACAAATCGGACATAAATTGGATCTAAATTTCAGTTCACCGCGCAACATATTCCATGCACATGGTTTAACTGAAGGCGCAAAAAACGGGTAATCGTCGCTCGGAGGGTTGATTTGCCTGCGTGATATACTTTCGCTGTCTCTGGCCGAGCAATGCCCACTCCTACAATCCCCAAGATTGCCCGCTTCGGTCCCTACGAACTGGATCTCGAAAAAGAAGTTCTGCGCAAGTACGGCATCCCCATAAAAATCCAAGGCAAGCCCTTCGCTATCCTCTCTGTCCTGATTGAAAATGCGGGCGAGATTGTCTCGCGCGATGATCTCCGCCGTGAACTTTGGCCCGAAAACACATTCGTCGACTTCGATAAGAACCTGAGCACAGCAGTCAACAAACTGCGGGATGCGTTGTGCGACCGCGCTGCACAGGGTCAGTACATTGAAACGCTACCGCGCAGGGGCTATCGATTCCGGGCTGCGGTTGAAGTGGTGGGGGTGGCAGAGGCAGAGGCGCCTAGGAGTCAACCCCAGGTTTTCATTCCCCCCTCCGCACCTCCTAAGCAACGGAACCTGAGTGGGAATCTAGCTGTGCTCGCGGCGGTCCTAGCGGTTGTCACCGCGGTTGGACTTTACTACCTCAACAAACCAGGCAAACCTTTGAGCGACAAGGACACTGTCGTTCTTGCCGATTTCGATAACAGCACGCGAGATCCGGTTTTTGATGACACATTGAAGACTGCGCTCACCGTATCGCTTCGTCAATCGCCGTTCATAAATGTCCTGCCTGACCACCAGGTGACAGCGACCTTGAAGCTCATGGCACGCGCCGAGGGCGGGAAGGTGACACCAGATATCGCACGCGACCTTTGTTTGCGCACCGGCAGCAAAGCGTATCTGGCGGAAGCGATCGGCAGCCTGGGCAGCGAATACGTCCTCGAACTGAAGGCAGTGAACTGCAAAAGTGGAGCGACGCTAGCGGAAGAACAGATCACGGCAGCATCCGAAGATAAGGTAGTGGAAGCCTTGGGGAAAGCCGCAGTCAAGCTGCGCAGCCACCTTGGCGAATCGCTGGCCACGGTGCAGAGGTTCGACGTTCCCCTGGAACAGGCAACAACTTCGTCGCTCGAGGCGTTGCAGGCGTACAGCATCGCACAAAAGACAGCGCGCGAGAATGGCGCCGCTCGTTCGCTGCCCTTCGGGCAACACTCCATCGAGCTCGATCCCAGCTTTGCCATGGCCTACGAGGCCGTTGGCATGCACTATTTCAACCTGGCAGAGCCGGCACGAGCCGCCGAATACCTGACCAAAGCATTCCAGTTGCGGGACCACGCCAGCGAACGAGAACGCCTGAGAATTGCAGCTGCCTATTATTCGTCCGTGACCGGCGAACTCAACAAAGCAGATCGAACGTATCAAGAACAGATCAGCGAATATCCTCGCGACATCGCCGCATATAACAACCTGGGTATCGTGCTGGCGCAAGAGGGGCTCTACGGGCAGGCAGCCGATATCACGAAGCAAGGGATACAAATCGAGCCCAGCCAGGTCACGTTGGATGAAAACTTGGCGGGCTACCTCCTTGCCTTGGACCGTTTCGATGAAGCACATCAGATCGTCCATGAGCAACAGCCGCATAAGCCGGACAACTATGTATTCCCGGCCGCTCTCTACGCTCTGGCTTTCTTGTCGTCCGATTCCGAGGAGATGGCAAAGCAGCTCGAGTGGTTCGCCACGACGTCGGAGTACGAAACCTTCGGGCTGGCCCTCGAGTCCGATACGCAGGCATTTTACGGACATCTGCGTAAGGCGCGGGAATTGACGGGTCGAGCCGTGAATTCCGCCTCCAACTCGGACCGAAAGGAAACCGGCGCGATATGGGAAGCTCGGGCAGCCGAGCGCGATGCCGCTTTGGGCAACGCAGCGGAAGCACGCCGGCTGGGTATCGAGGCCTTGAAAATCTCTCCCGCGAGTCAGGGCGTTCAGGTTGAAGCGGCTCTTGCCTTCGCCTCCGCGGGCGATGGAGCCAAAGCAGAGACATTGATCCAGGACTTGATGCAACACTCTTCACTGGATACGCAGACGCAATCTCTCTGGATTCCGGCAATTCGCGCGCAAATAGAGCTGGATCACAGGAATCCGGCATCAGCCTTGAAGGCTCTCCAACCAGCGGTTGCGCCGCTTGAATTCGGGGCCATCGCGTTTGGCGCCAATGCGTCAGGATCGTGTCTGTACCCCACCTATGTTCGAGGCCATGCTTACCTTGCTGCCGGAGACGGCAAAGCGGCCGCGGCCGAGTTCCAGAAGATTCTCGACCACAGAGGCATTGTCTGGAATTGCTGGACGGGAGCCTTGGCGCATCTGGGCCTGGCGCGTGCCAACGCTCTCGAAGCGAGAGCTTCCGAGGGTGCGGATGCCGATGCCGCGCGCGTCCGCGCTCTCGCCGCCTACAAAGACTTCCTTAGCCTCTGGAAAGACGCCGACCCCGACGCCCGCCTACTGAAGCAAGCCAAAGCCGAGTACGCGAAGCTACAATAGTCACAGAAAAGGATTCGATCGCGCTCTCCTCTTCCCCGAACAGATTGAACACGCCGACCAGATGCAGAGTCGTGTGCTTTCGGCAATTTACCGGCCAATCTAGCGTGCATGACTTGAGCAGGCGAGCGCTGATAAGTTCATCAGTCGCGTAGCAACGGGACTAATTAAGCCAAGGAAGACATTCCGGTTCCCGCTGACGGGCGAACAAAAGCCGCAAACTTGCAACCTGGCCCCGACAGTATCAACCATCTTTTCGATGACCGTTGGATCGCGGCAAGGGCCCGGGCTCCGGGTTGGGACGGCTTCGACCTCAGCCATGGCTCCCCAGCGTTCTGTTGATACGTCTGGTTGTAAGGAGCTTTCGGGCCATACGGAATGTTGAAGGAAAATGGGTCTTGGTGAACCATCTTGGCCAGGTGATGATGTTAAACGCAGTCCCTTTGCACACGAGGGACAAGAAAAGGAAATCGTCCGCAAGACTATTGCGGCGGTACATGATCCCCAAACCATAATGATCATGTACCCGGAAAAAGCGGTATACTTCTCTATGCTCGCGTAGAAAATCCTCGATAGCAGTGAGGACTCCATTGCGTACCCCGCCCTCATATGCAGCCTTTAGTAAGGCAGGGTACGATCCACCTGCGTCTGTCAATTCGCTCTGTCCAAGAACCACCCCTTTCCGCGCTGCGGGGTGGACGTATTCGGAGGGCACGAGCTCTGACCGATAGTACATGTCTCGTCGGCCCCACGGCCACTCCACGTCGTGGAAGAATACAATGCCGCCAACGTTGAGAAGATTTCGCTCAGAAATCATCTGCAGTTCGTGATAAACCGTGTACCAGTTATGGTCGCCGTCAATCAGTATGCAGTCGAAGACGTCCTGCAGCTTTGGCAGCATCTCCAGGCTGGTTCCTTTGAGGATTGTTACGCGGTGATTGTTAGCGTACTTTTTCTCCAAGTCACAATCGAGGCAAGGGTCTATTACTGTAACTGCGACGTCGCCAACCGAAGCTAGGACGTCTGTGGACTCTCCAAGACTGGCACCAATTTCACATACGCGACTCCAACGCTTCCGCAGCAATGGTGCAACAAATGTGTCAACAAACAATCTCACAGCCAATCCCCAGTTGTCTTCACGAATTTATAAACACGCCTCGAGCCTTCTCACCAAAACCCAGTTAACGTTTTCTCCACGGTCCAACGAAATTCATCAAACTCCTGTGGCACAGCCAGCCGACGCAACGTCAGGGGATTATCTCCGGCACTCACTGTACCTGAACTGGTGATCGTCGCCGTCTCATAACCAGCCTTGCGGCACATTTCCGCGGTCAGATTGTTGTGACAAGGTTTAAGAATAGGATGGGGATAGGAAAAATGTTTTATCACCATGCCTGTTTCTTTTTCCAGCTTCGTTCGGGAGTTGCTAATCTCCCTCTCCGCTTCAGCCGGGTCGACCTGGGCTAAGTTCGGATGGGTCAGGCTATGTGAACCAACAATGTGTCCTCGGTGTTGCAGTTGACAAACCTGTTCCCAGTTCATCATTAAGTCCAGATCACCCACTGGCTGGTCGCCTGCTCCAATACTCTGCAGGCGCATTTCGCGTTCTTGATGGTTTGATTTCGCCATGGCTCGTGAATGTTCGAGAAATTCATGATAGCTGTGGTGACGCATTGCTTGGCGCAAACGGCAAAACCACGGGGGCTTGCCGTCGATGGGGCCGGTAGTTACATAAAAAACGCCACAAATACCATACTTCTCGAGGATCCCCGCAGCAACTTCCAGGTTATCTCTGTAACCGTCATCAAATGTAACCACGCACGCTCTACGTGGTATACGCTTTTCGCCGGTTAGCATCTGGGGCATGTCGTCGAGCGAAATAGGTGTGAGATTCCGGGACAAGTACTCCATCTGCGTGCGGAAACCCTTGATTGAATGCATGATCCCGGGGATTGTGTGCTCAAAGCGCCGCTGGTCATCCTGTATGGAATGGTAACGTAACATGACCAGGCACGGAGTTTTTACACGCTGAATTGCACGATGAGGTCCGGCAAGAATCACTCTCTTAATTGTCGACTTGATCATAGCAATGGAAAACACTCTGGACTTTCGCAAATGCAGGCGCGAAACTAGAAACTCCCGTTTCTTTAACATTTAGTTCGAAGACTAAAACACATGCAACATCCCGTTCGCTAGCGCAGGTTCACCTCAATTCCATGTTTGGTATGCAATTGCCGTACAACGCCCCGAGTTCCGGAAATGAGCTTCTTACGGATACCGATAGGCACGGCGCCTAGCAACCAATTCCAGGCCAAGTAGGCTGCCCGCAACGCATACATGCGTGCATGGACCGGAAAAGTAGTTGTTCCGTCGGACTCAAGCCGGATGTGCTTGGTGCAGGCAGAGAACTGGCCAGCCCGTAATGCTGATATGACGTTTTCCGCGCTGAGCTTCGAGACATTGCACTCAAGCCATGCCGAAAGAGGCTGGTTCAAATTGTGGAGATCGAGTCCGAAAACAATATGGAACGGCTTTCCCTCACTCCGAGCCCGCTTGAGATAGTTCAACAGTCGCAAGTTGGGGGCCACGGGGCCGTCCATCTTGCAGTTGAACGCCTCGACGGCGTCGCAGTCCAGGAGTCCGCTCCAACCCGACCGCTTTAGCGGATGAACCCAAATGGCATACCCATTGCGCTCACGCACATGGCGAACGGCGTCCTCTGGATGAGTAAAAGTCACGAGTTCGTTGAGCCACAACCCAGCAATTTCAATTCCGGCCTCACACCGGAACTCCAAACCAGGAATTACAACAAACCGTTCGTCTGAATAACACTTGCACTCATCAACGAATGACGCGTACTTCGCCTGGGTTAGATCTCGCACGTGTTCTGTCAACGCGACGAAAGAAAATCCCGCCCCCACTAGCGCGTCGCGCAATTCGGATATTGTGGTCTGAGAATCAAACGAGAGCTGAGAGTGACAATGCACAATTCCTCTGGCCCGGATTAGCGTGTTGGCATGCATTTAGGCACCATTTGCTTTTAGGTGCGATAGTACCCAGGCTCGGAGTTCGAGCAACCCTGGCCACGGATCAGTGAACCATAGGTCTTCGTAATGCAATCCCGGGTACCAAGGTATGGCGACCTTAAGTGCTGAGGAATAGAAGTTTGGATACGGCACTGGCCATGGTTGCGAACTGACCAGGCGCAAATTTTCAAGATGAACTAGATCCCCAACAATGGTCCGGCAGGCAATACCAACTTTGTAACTGCTCGGCTCAGCTGGAGGATGATGTTCTAACAACCATTCTACCCAGTGCACTGGATAATCAATCCCACTGGCAATTGCTAGCGGGATCGAACCCCACGGTCGCCCATTTATTTCCATAAGAACGAACTCACCCTCACGGCTCCGCTTGAATTCAAGCATCGATATACCATCCCACGAACCCGCTTGCAGTAGCTTGTTGGCATAACAGAACAGAGTGTCGGAAAGGGGTACCGATTTGCGGGCTGAACTGCCGCTGCCGCGAGGATCCTTTTCGCGAATTCGTTGCCACTGGAATGGAAGATACAGATGTCCATCCGCAGCCAGGGATGAAAATCCGATTCCTGTGCCAGGGATGAATCGCTGTATCAACACATCACCTGCTTGATTTACGCGGTCCAATACCTTGTCCCTAAGCTCTTCCTGAGAAAACGCGTAGGAGACAGAACCATGCAAGCCCCGATTGTCGATCCAGCGCACGGAACAACGGTCTTTAACGACTATAGGGAAATTCCACTCAGCGCAAACGGTGAGATCATCAGCCCTCTTAACCAGCACGGTCTCAGGAATTGGTATACCCAGCTGACTTGCCAGGCGAGCGGTTCGATGTTTGTCTGCTGTCAGCTCGATCCACTGCATGGTTGGAAGAGCCAATCGCGTTCTATTTTCCAATTCTTCGCGATGTTTGGCCAATGGCCAAGTAGTGGCATCCGTCATTGGAAGTATCATGTCCACAGCCTGTTCGGCGACAAACCTACGGAGCGATTCTATAAATTCTGCTATGCCTTTCAGTGGTGAGGGATATTGCCAGGCCTGCCTGCAGTAGCGCGACACGGAAGCGGGCGACAACGCACCCTCAGCGCTCCCCACAGCGACCCAGTAACCACTTTGTCCGAGCGAGCGGACAAATGCGCGCGCAGCATAAGAATGCCCATCTAGCACGAGTAGTCTGTATGTTTTTCGGGTGAGGAATGACGGCATCATTGGTGTCATTTAGGTGTTTACTCGCCTGAGTTAGCGTCTACAGCGCATACCTCCATACACGCCGCGACATTGCCCCTGTCGGACGTTCGTCCGGGGTCCACTGGCTGCTCGAAAAAGGGGGTGATATCAAAAGGATTCCACTTCAATCGCATTAATACGCTGAGTCGCGTTCAATTTGCCACTTAACAAAAGTGGCGCACCCGGTCAAGGTCATCCACTTGACGTGTTGCCGTGGAGCATTTCCAGAATCCGTGCTCGAAAGGCTGCCGGACTGAACTCCTGCTCGGCTCGCTCGCGAGCCGCTTGTCCCACCTTACGCCGAAGCTCTGAGTTTTCCATGACGGTCTGAATACATTGACGCAGCGCGTCGGAATCGCCATATCCGACGTAGAAACCCGAAGTGCCCTGTTCCATGTAATCCGGCGCACCGAAGGGCTCAGTCACGATGACGACTTTCCCGGTCCCCATAGCGTTGCTCCACGTCAGCATTCCCGTGATTCGCAGCGGCTCGGGAAGTAGAGGAATAACGACGCAGGAAGCGGCCGCCAAACGGCGGTAATAAGCCTCGCGAGTATCAGTATTCACAACGACGTTTGCAGGGGGTCCCACGATCTTCTTTGAAGTAAAAACATGGACAGGGTAAGGGAGCCCTTCCACCGCGCGAAACAGCGTCTGCCAATCGCGCCCCTGGTTGCCCCCTGCAAAGACAAAGCCCTCGTCACTCGCCTCAAAAATGTCGGGGGATTGATACGCCGTAGGCACGAAACGGAACTTATCGGCTGGGATCCGGAAGTGGCGTGAGTAACGCTCGATCTCGGCGAGGGTGAAGCAGCATACGCCGTCGCTGGCAAGCGCGGCTCGGCGATTAAGCGCCCCGCTGTCCGTTTCGCGCCATTCGACGTCGGTCATGACGACACGTTTCGAACATCCAAGCCAGCGATTCAGAATTGGGAACCAAATCCCATATCGTCCGACGGCGACACCGTCGTAGCGGCGGGAAAGGCGCAGCAGCCGAAGGGCAAACTGGAACTGAAACCAAGAGTAGGCCAGCTTGGACAGGGCTCGCGGCCATCGATTAGCCCGAGCTTCCACGTACTTCTTCTCGTTCTCAACCTCAACTTCGGCCGGCCAGTCTCCGTCGTCGAGAAAAGTAACGGTCCGCGTGGCGAGATACCGTCTCGCCCGAAGTTGGCACTTCCGGCCTGGGATTGAGATTGTCACGACCTCGACGGGCATAGCTGGCTCATCTCACCCATTTCAGTGCGTCGTTTACATTCACCTACAGCTGACCAACCGACGAATATTTCTGTGGAGACTCTTGCGGTTATAGTGCGGCGATCTGCGACGCCACGAGTCGCAACGGTGCGACATCGTTTTGTAGTGGACATGAGCCTATTCATCGTGAACACGAGGCGACTATGACCGCCATGGCTAGATTTAGTTAGTTGACAACAATGAGTGTTTGAGATTTACCTACGAATTCTGTCTCGTGGGCTTTTCGACATCAGACCTAACGCGTGTCACCTCATGCCTTTAGTTCCGGCTTCAACAGCAACATCGTGCACTGATGCGGGTCCCTGCATCAGTGTCTACAAACCTTCGAAAGCCACGGATCGGTCAAAGTAGCGCCCGAAAGCTATTTCGCCTTCATAAGTATGTCTACTCATATACTAGACTATTGTCAAGGGAAAAAGTCTCAAGCCCAAAAAATTTCTTGACAGCCCTGCGACACCATCCTATACTCAGTTTGTCTATCTACTTAGTAGTGTATTGCGCTTTATAGCTCTTATGGAAGCGGTGGCTCCGAGAATCGACGGTCAAGAGGTAGCTCGCACTGACACCTATTTGACAGCAAGAAAGGGTCTGACAATCACGATGAACTAAGTCAGGCTTTACAGCGAAGCGCGTGCAAGCTGCTTAGATTGATGCGCTTTGGCACGGTTTCCGAAGCGCTCTCCTCGACGAGATTGGCGCACCCATTTACCTCGCAGAAACAGGCGGGCGCAGGTCTGCCTCGCGAGGCGCAGGTTTCGTTGCGGCGTGCTAAGGACCGCGAAAGGTCGAAACGAATTCATGAGCACCTTACAGGAAATAATCGTCCGGCGAGCTCTATATCCGCTGTGGGCCTTGTATGAACATCCGGGACTGTCTTCCTACCTGCAGGAATACGAGGCTACTCAGTTCTGGAGTCCTGACCGGATTCGCGACCTGCAGTGGTCCCGGCTTCGACGTCTAATCCGCTTTGCGGTTGAGAACTGCGCTTTCTACAACCGGCGTTTTCGCGAGGCCGGACTCTCCCCCGAGGATCTACGGACGCCGAAAGACCTGCTGCGGATACCAGTGTTGACCAAAGACGAGATCAGGCAGCACGACGCCGATTTGATGCCGGTAGGACTGCCCCCGAACTCCTTTGTTCCCAACTTCACCGGCGGCTCGAGCGGTGCACCCCTGCGCTTCAACGTTTCGCGACGCCGTTGGGCTTCACGAAAAGCGATGACGCACCGGCACGACCGCTGGTGCGGCATCGACATCGGCGCAACTGTGGGACAGCTTTGGGGGCATCCCACGGAGCGTAGTGGGCTGAGCCGAAGTGAACAGCTCCGGCAGTCGCTTCTGGAGCCGTCGGTGCGACTGAACACTTTCGACGGACGCGAGGAGAACATCGAAGAGTTCCTGGAAGGATTGCGCCGCCACAAAGTGACGCACCTGCTAGCTTACGCCCGGTCTCTTCGCCTGCTGGTGGAGTATCTGGTTTCGCATCTGAAGTCCGTACCTGACCTAGAGGCAGCCGTCACCACGGCAGAGTCGCTGACAACGGAGGAACGGGCCACCATTGAAAGGGTGCTCGGCTGCCCGACCTTTGATCGCTACGGTTGCAGGGAATTCAGCGTCGTGGCCTCGCAGTGCGAAGCGCGTGACGGTCTACACATTGCTGCCGAGACATTGCTCGTGGAATTCGTGGTGGGTGACCGTCACGCCGAACCCGGCGAACCGGGCGCGATCGTCGTCACCGACCTCCTGAATGAGGCTACCCCCTTCATCCGCTATCTCATTGGTGACGTCGGAACTCCGATGGAAGGCACTTGCGCTTGCGGCCGCGGCCTGCCCCGCATGCAGATGGTAGCGGGTCGCATCACTGATTTCATCCACACGCCCGACGGGCGCTGGATATCCGGAGTCGCCGTAAACACTTACCTCATATCGCAAATCCCGGGAATTCGCCAGGCGCAGATCGTCCAGCAACGTTGCGACCATCTCCTGTTCCGGATAGTCCCCCTCGCCGAAGGCTACGCGGAACCCGGACCATTCCTGTCGGAGCGTGTGCCGGCGATCTTCGGGCGCCACATGACCCACGAGATCCAGTGGGTTGACCGAATTGCGCCCGAGCCTTCGGGCAAGACGTTGGTGACCGTTTCTCAATGCGGCCAGCTGCATGGCTTCCGTCAAGCCGATTCACAGAAGAAGGAGGACGTACTGCATGCGGGCACCCGTTCCTAGTAGAGCCGTCGCGCGCACACGAGTGGATGATGGAGGCCCCGTCAGAAGCTTCATCAACTGGGCCTATAGCGGCGGCGTACTTTCTCTCACCCAGTCGCAGCAGTATGGCGGATTCGCTGGGCGCCTGCGGCGATTCGAGCAGATGGAACGGCAAAGCCTTGCTCAGAATCACGAGCATCAGTGGACACGGCTGAAGCGGTTAGTGGAGCACGCCATTGGGACGAGCCCCTTCTACCGCGAACGCCTCAATCGGGCCGGAGTCCGGGCGTGCGACCTTTCAAGCGAAGAAGACCTTCGTCGCATTCCCATCCTCACCCGCGACGAGATCCGCGAAAACCTGCCTGAGATGAAAGCGCGGTCCTTTGCCGCCGGGGAAGTTTTCGCGGCTGCTACGGGCGGTACCACCGACACCCCCGTGCCCATCGTTCGCGATCTCGAATCACTGCGCGAAAAGAGCGCCGTGCAATGGTCATTCAGCCGTTGGGCCGGCTTTAGACCGGGGGACAAGGTGTTTTACCTCTGGGGTGCCGCCCAGGACTTCGCGCAGGACGCAAGCTGGCGCTGGCGGCTCTTTGACCGGCATGTGATGCGGCGGATCTGGGGCCCGACCTCGCACTTGAACGAGGAGATTCTGGAGTCTTACCGCAAGACGATCGGACGCTTCCAGCCGCGGGTGATCTATGCCTATCCGACACCGCTTACCCTATTGTGCGAGTACCTCGAGAATTGCGGCCGGCCTTACTGGCGCCCCCGCAGTGTGATTTCCACGGCGGAGTCTCTGCTTCCCCACCAGCGCGAATTCATCGAGAAGGTGCTCGAATGCAGGGTCTTCGAGCGCTACGCCACTCGCGAATTCGGAACCATTGCTGCGGACTGCGAGCAGGGGCAAGAGATGCATCTCAATCCTTCCGCCGCCTATGTTGAGCAGATTCCGGTGAAAGGAAGCGAGACAAACCTCAGCGAACTCGTTGTAACGGACCTGCTGAACTACGCCATGCCTTTGATCCGCTACCGGATCAATGACTGCGTGATAACGGGTGGAGGCAACTGCTCTTGTGGGCGCGGCTATCCCTTGCTCGGGAGAATCACAGGCCGCACGGCCGACGTTTTCTGGCTGTCCAACGGCGACGCCGTCCCGGGTGTCTCTTTGACAAACCGTGTGCTACAGGTCTGCCCGGGCTTGAGGAAAATTCAGGTCACGCAATGGACCCTGGACGATTTTGAAGTGAAGTATGTGCCCGGTCCAGCCTTTGCTAGCGAAGATCTGGGGCGCCTGAGGGCCAATTTGAACAACTTCTTTCCTTCGGACGTCCATTGGCGATTCGAGCCCGTTTCTGAGATCGAGCGCGAGAAGTCGGGAAAAACGCGCTTCTGCATCTCCCGTGTGTGCCCTCCCCACCGGATGATGCCGGGCTTCGGCGGCAGCGTGGGCGGAAGCGCGGACGCTCGCGGGTGAAAAGGCCGGCCGCACGATCATGACTCGGAGGTACAAATGGAACTGACGGGTGGCACCGTTTTGCTGGCTCTTGCTCTCCCGGTTGGGGGCATTCTAGCGATTGCAGGGCTCACGCGCCCTTTTGTCGGGCTGATGGTCCTGCTGGGCCTTCATTTTCTCCAGCCAGGCGAGCTCTTCACCCCACTCGCGTACCTTCGCCCGGAGCTTGTCTACGGACTCCTGTTGATCACTTCTTATTTCCTGCAGCGCGGGACCTTCTCTGACCGGGGCAAAGACCGCGCGCGTAACCCGCTCCGGTCCAGTTCCACTTCGAGCCGCGCCAAGCCGATCGTGAGCGCCGCGGCATGCCTGGTGGGCGCCGCGTTCCTGTCCATTCCCTTTTCAGTGTGGAGAGGCGGTGCCGTGACGGCAACCGTCGAGCTCGGAAAGCTCGCGGTACTACTTTTTCTCATGAGCCGGCTCATTGATACCGAGCCGCGCCTGCGTTGGGTAGTCCGCCTGATGGTTGGTTTACTCTTGTGGTTTTCCGTCACCGGCCTTTATACCTACCTCAGCGGCGGCTACATAGTCCGGGAGGGCGTGGACCGCGCCGTGGGTATTACGAGCCTGGTGGGCGGCCCCAATGAATTGGCCGGCCTGTTGCTGGCGCTGCTGCCATTCGTGCTGGCGCTCTTTCTCTCCACTTCCAGCATTTTGCTGCGCTGCTTCCTGATAGCAGCCGCCGTCCTCGCACTCTGCACGGTGGTGATCACTGCCTCCCGAATCAGCCTGTTTGCGCTGGGCGCCATGGTTCTGTACTACGTCGTGCGGTCCCGTCAAGCCATTGCGGGGCTGCTGCTACTCCTCGTTCTGGCCACGCTGGCCCCGGTCGGCTGGATTCTGCTCCCACAGCAGTATAAGGACCGCTACCTGACTGTCGGCAACTACGCAGTCGGCGGCAAGTTGGATGACTCCAACCAGTTGCGTCTTCAGATATGGAAAGCAGGGCTTGTGATGTTTGTTTATCACCCGGTCCTCGGTGTCGGCGCCGGCCAGTTCTCCACCGCCTACGGGATGACCTTAACCCGGCACGAGGCGTGGATGAATCCCCACAACTTGCTGATCCAGATTGCCTGCGAACTCGGCGTTGTCGGCCTTCTGGCGTTTGGCTACTTTTTGAGCCGCCTGCGCAAGGCAAATCAGTATGTTCTCTCCTTTCGGGACGACCCGGACCTTTGCCTGAATTACCGGGTGGCGGTTGCGTGCGGGGCCATGTTACTGGGTGTCCTGGTGCTGAGTTGTGTAAGTCACACGCTCTACCGGCCCTATTGGTACCTGCTCGGCGGTCTCATCGCGGCGAATTGCAATATCGTCGAGGCTGCCTGCCAGAGGCAAACCGCAAAGGCTCAAGCGGAACCCTCTGCCGCCTTCCACTGGAACCGTCGGATGCCGGTTCCCCCCAGACCACGGATCGCAAGGCCCAGCTGGGTCAGCTAGCGGCATCGTGCTGCTGATCGAGAGAGTTTCATGCGAGCAAACGCGCGCGCAACGAGAGTAACGGGAAACGAAGCGGCAAGCTCGGTGTTATTGGCCAATGCTCCGCGCGTCGAGCCACGGCTGAGAGTGCTCGTGATTGACGAGTGGCTGCCCTATCCGCTGGATTCCGGAAAGCGCGTGCGGACATGGAATCTTCTTTCGCGCGCCGCCACGCACCACCACATAGAACTGCTCTGTTTCGGCCAAGACGCGAGCCCCGCCGCCAAGGAGGTGCGTGCTACGGGCATCGAAGTCCACACGGTTGTCCCGCCGCCGAAGTTGGAGGGCTGGCGACTCTATCTCGATCTCATGGCAAATAGCGTGGACTGCCGACCCTATTCGGTGGCAAAGCACTACAGCCGCCGGTTCGAGACGCGACTGCGGGCCTTGTTGCGAAGCCGAAAGTTTGACCTTGTGCACTGTGAATGGACACCTTACGCGCAGTATCTGAGGTGCGCTCCAAAGATTCCTCACTTCATCATGGCGCACAACATCGAGTCTCAGATCTGGTGGCGCCGCGCGCGGCACAGCCGCGGTTGGGTGGAAAAGACTTTTTTCCGTATGCAAGCAGAGAAAATGGCGAAGTTCGAGTGCGCTGCTTTGCGGGATGCCGACGGCGCCGGTCTGGTGACGCCTGTGGATCTGGCACAGGCACTCTCGTGGGGTGCCCGCAACCTGTGCTTGGCGGAGAATGGCGTGAACCCTGGTGATTTTGCGCCCCGCGGCGAGGACGCTGGTTCCAAACAAGTGCTTTGTCTTGGCGCACTGGACTGGTATCCCAACCTTGACGCCGCCCGCCACCTGCTGAACGATTTGTGGCCCGCAATCAAGGCGCAAGCGCCCGATGCCACATTGCGTGTCGTGGGCAGAGGGGCGCCACCTGACCTGGTTCGCCAAGTGCTCGGCCGGTCCGGCGTCACGATGGTGGGCGACGTAGAAGATGTGCGCCCCGAATTCGCCCGCGCCTCCGTAGTCGCCATTCCATTGCGTATCGGCGGCGGCAGCCGGATCAAGATCCTCGAGGCGATGGCCATGGGTAGAGCTGTGGTCACAACCCCGGTTGGCACCGAAGGGCTCTCTGTAACGAACGGCGTTCATCTCGCACTGGCCAAGAGCCCGGCTGCCTTCGTCAAATCAACCGTTGAGCTTCTGAACTCGCCCGAAGAACGACAGCGGTTGGGTCAGAATGGCCGTTCTCTGGTTGAGGACCGTTACACGTGGGACCGCTCGGCGCTGGCGCTGGAGCGTGCCTGGATCCACCTCGTGGCGAAAAACGTGTCCGGCCCGATTCGGCTGAGGCTCAGGGAGGTATGAAGCGGCGGCCTATGCGCATCCTCCATCTCATCTCGAGCAATTTCGTGGGCGGGCCTGAGCGCCAGATTCTGCATCACGCAAGGTCGATGACGACACCAGACCTGGAGATCTGGATCGGGTCGTTTCGCGATGGCAGGAAGCGCCCGGAAATTCTCGAGCAGGCAGCCGATCAGGGCCTGCCAACGCTGGAATTGTCCTTTGAGATTTCATCCGGGCACTTCAATCCCTTCGGCCTGGGACGGCTTGCCGCGAAGATGCGTCGCGGAGAATTCGATCTCATCTGCACGCATGGATACAAGTCGAACGTCATCGGTTACTTGCTTTCGCGAATCGGCGGCTGCCCGCAAGCCGGCTTTGTGCGCGGGTGGATCGCAGAGAACCCTAGGGTGGAGCATTACGAGCGCCTGGATCGTTGGGTGCTGTCGCGCACGGACTGGGCGGTCTGCGTTTCCGAGCTGCAGGCGCAAGCGCTTCGACCGCGTCGCCGCCGGCGCCGTCCTCCGCTCGTAATCCCCAATGCGGCACTGTTTCCGCGTATGGCCCGCGAGTCTGTGGATCGTGCCGCGATCCGGAGGCAACTCTCGTTGCAGGAGGATCTGTTCTGGATCGGCGCGGTCGGCAGGCTCAGCATCGAGAAGGGTCATGCAATTCTTCTCGAGGCCGTAGCGAAGCTGGAAATGCCAGAGTTGAGACTGGCGATTCTTGGTGCTGGCCCGGAACGCGCCGCCCTCGAAGAGCGCGCCAAATCGCCTGACCTCGACGGCCGCATCCATTTCGCGGGCTGGTGTCGCGATGTGCAGCCCTGGATGCAAGCCTTCGATCTGCTCGTCAACCCGTCATTCACCGAAGGACTGCCGAACGTGGTGCTGGAGGCCATGGCGCTTGGAACCCCGGTGATCGCGACGGCGGTGGGGGGAGTTGCCGAACTGCTAGGCAACAACGAGTTCGGCATTGCGGTCCCACCGGGAGACGCGGTAGCCCTGGCAGACGCGGTGCGGGATCTTGCAAGTCATCCTGAGCGGGCCCTTCGGCTCTCCCGGCAGGCCTCGCGGCGGCTCGAGGATTACTCGCCGGAAAAGCACAACCAGTTACTGCTGGAGCTCTACCTCAACGCGTTGGCGTCGGGGGGCACCCGTCACGGTAAAACAATTCACCCTGCCTCGAGCGTGCAGGAATCCAGCGGAGCAAGCAGTGGCGGCAATGCGGCTGCTTTGACCACTCGCAAGCCAGGCGATGGTCCTGCTCTTGAGTACCCGAGGACTTAAAACGATGCCAACAGAGACGCAGAACAACTACCCAGGCAACGGATCGTCCGAGCTGATGATCTCCGTCGTTGTGCCCGTTCGCAATGAGGAACGCCATATTGCGGCGGTTCTGGATCAACTACTGGCTCAAGACTACCCTGCCAACCGCTACGAGGTTCTTGTGGCGGATGGAATGTCCACCGATTGCACGCCCGAGATTGTCTACTCCTACCTGCCTCTGGACGGACCCAGGGTTGTGCTCTTGCCCAACCCAAATCAGCTTTCGAGCGCTGGCCGTAATGTCGGCGTGCTGCACAGCCGTGGCGACGTCGTGGTCTTTATCGACGGCCACTGCCAGATTCCCGGCCGGAGCCTGCTCTCCGAGACCGCTCGTGCGTTCGAGCGTACGGAAGCGGATTGCCTTTGCCGGCCTCAACCCCTGACGGCTGCGGGGGGCAACCTGGTGCAGGAGACGATAGCGCAGGCCCGTGCGACGGCGCTTGGCCACGGCCGCGACTCGATCATCTATGACCTGCATTACGAGGGCCCTGCCAATCCGACGAGTTCGGGAGCCAGCTATCGCCGCTCCGTCTTCGAGCGCATTGGATTTTATGACGAGAGCTTTGACGCCTGTGAAGACGTCGAGTTCAACCACCGCGTATTGCGCGCCGGGCTGAATTCGTACTCGAGTCCGCGCCTGGCGGTGTTCTATGACGCCCGCAGCAGTTTTAGTGGACTCTTCAAGCAGCTCTTCCGCTATGGTCGCGGGCGATGCCGGCTGATCGAAAAGCACCTCGATGCGGCGAGCCTGGCCCAACTCATACCGAGCGCGATGGTAGCAGGCTTCATCCTAGGCCCGCTTCTCGCGCTGGAGCTTCCGCTGGCCCGGGTTCTGTTTTTGGGTGCCTTGGTCCTCTATGCCGCCTTGTTGTTGGGATTTTCCATCGACCTGGCAATGCGACGGGGATGGCAGCACCTCGTGATCGGTCCCCCTGTCTATGTGACCATCCATTGCGCGCTGGGCGTTGGTTGGTGGGCAGAAGCCTTCGCCACGGTTTTCCGGCGGCTCGGAGTCAAGGCCGTTCTAGGCCTTGCCTCGCAAGGTGGGGGGGCAGCGAGCTGGGGAGGCGGCGAACGCGCGTGGGAGGTCTCCCAGTGAGCGCTCGTACCCTACTACGCGGTCTGTTGGCGAGCAAGGCCAAGTACGCCGGGCTATGTTCTTGCCTGACCCTGGGGCTGAGCATTGTCGTCCCGGCGCGGCAAGTCAACCTCACTGCGTGCGGGGTGCTCGATCGCGCTGGAGCTAACTACGTTCTTCAGAACGACGTCACCTCGGATAGCACGTGTTTCTCAGTCCAGGCGGACAACATCACGCTGGACCTCAATGGTCACACGGTGACCTACGGAAACGGACCCGTGGTGGCCGTGCCGAATGGCAGCTTCGAGGAGGGAAACGGGGCATCGCCCGCGGGCTGGGACCTCCGCCAGGCGCCGAATGCGGCGCGCGTCCAAGGGACCTTCATTCCACCTACCGTCTTCACCGGCTCTTATTCGCTGGCGGTGCATCTACCTTGCCCGGATCAGATTGTCAGTTCGGGTGCCCCCTTTACGCTGCCGGGAAACCGGACCTTCGTAATCTCCGCCATGATCTACAACCAAGTGGATGACGGCATCGACTACTGGATCGAACTCGACGATGCGCAGACCGGCGCTGTGCTGGCCCGGAACGATCTCAAAGGCCGTACATGGCGGGGATTCTCTTTTCTGGCGACTCGTTATCGCACGAAATCCGCCACCCCGGCAGTGATCCGGCTGGGCGTGCGTGGGGTAGGTCTCAGCAAACCCGGCGTCATCTATCTGGACGACGTTACTGCCCGGATCAGTGAAAGCCATGGTGTAGTGGCGGCGGCTTGCTGGGCGCCGGGAATTGGACAGAATCCGTGCGGCGGCAGTGCTCGGAACCTCACGGTCGAAAACGGCAGCATCGTGGAAGGGGCAGGCGCCGGTTCCATGAACGATGGGATCCGCTTCTACCAGATCAACAAGTCGGATGGGCTAGAGGTCTATAACACCAAGATTGCTGTCCATGGCCCGTCCTCGATCAATATTCAAACCCAATATCAGCTCGGCGTAACCATCCACAATAACGAACTCAAGAACGATGTTCGCGTGGTCGAGAATCGGGACAACCTACAGGGCATGCTCGTGAAGGTGCTCATGAATCCCGCCGCCGCCGGCCACACACGGATCTTTAACAACGTTCTGCGAGGGGGAGCACAGGGGGGCATCCTGGTGTCGGGGACGGGGGGCGAAGTGTTTGGAAACGACATCAGCCAGGACGGTCGATACTCGAACGACTTTTCCATTTACGCGTACGGCAGCGAGTTCAACATTTACGGAAACGTGATTCACCCGATAAGCGGCCGGGGCATCATGGTGACCGGCGCCAGGAACCAGGTGCACGACAACCGGATCGAAGTACGCGAGCTAGCGCAGAACCAGGAATACGGGGGATGCCAGATGAGCGGCTCCTACGGTATCGAGCTTCGCTTGCCGACTCCCAGAAACAATGAGATCTACCGGAATCAGATCACCGCCTACGCCGAGCAATGCGACAGCCGAGGCTTGGGCCTGCGCGAGTTGACTGAAAATGCCGGAAACTGGATCTACGAGAACACGATTCGCGCTGTTTGCGTGGGCAATACCCGGGCCCACGCCTATGGCGTCACTCTGGTGAGCAGCCGGGGCGGCGTTTTGCTCGAACGCAATAAGGTGATTGCCGACTCCGCTAACATTCTTTGGCCTTATGACGGCGGCTACGGAACTTTCGTCCGCAATACCTTCATCAAGGGCTCCAATCCTAGCCCAGACTACGCAACGTTTGCTTTTGTCAATTCGAAAAGCGCCGCGGGCAATCTTATAGCGGATTCGACGTTCCGGGCGGGAGCAGACCGGATGAGCATCTCGATGAAGCCGGTCGGAACCGGGGGCTGGGTCGGCGATTCCGAGTTGCAATTTGGGCGCACGGTAAACCTGCGGGTGATTAATTCCCACGAGCAGCCGGTGCCGAACGCTCACGTCGTTGTGCTGGACCCGAACGGGAGAACTCTTTTCCTTAGTGACACGGATCAAGCGGGAGCGGCTCAAGTGATCACGCCACAATGTGTCGTTCATAACAGCCGCGATCCTCAACCTGTCGTCGAGCCGATAAGCCCGCGCATCACGGTCTCCAAAGACGGGTATCAAAGCGCGTCAAGCGATGTGCGATCAGACGAGGCAACCCGGATTACCGTGACTTTGCCGCAAAAGACTGGCTCGTCCACGTGATTCACTGAAGGCGGCCGGAGCCATTCTGGAGCTCGCAATGGATGGTAGAGTCTTAATCGCAGAACGTAAAGCGGAGTCGAGATATACTTGCGCCCGCAAAGGTCAAGCTCCCATCCGCATGGCCCTTGTCATCGATTCGATCGATGCCTGGGAAACGGGCACCGAGCAGCATCTTCGTCGACTTATTCACGCACTGGACCGCTCCGTTTTTGATCCACGGCTCTACTTTCTACGGCCACCGGTTGGACCCATCACGACTCCTTGTGCAATGTATCTCGCCGGCAATCGGCCGGAGGTGAGGTGGTATCGGGCGCCTTGGACCCTTGTGCGTCTCGTCGGAATGTTCCGGCGCCACAGGCCGCAGATTGTTCAGACTTTCTTCCGGGACTCGACCTATTACGGGGTCACCGCGGCTCGTATTGCAGGCGTGCCGGCCCGGATCATCTCGGTGCGCAACACGGGCTACTGGATGAAAGCACCCGATCGGCTTATTGCGAAGTGGATAGCCCGATTTGCAACCGGTTGGCAGTGCAATTCGCGCGCGGCCAGCCAATGGCTGCTGGAGACTCAGGGTGTGCCGCCTGAGAAGGTGAAGGTACTTCATAACGCCGTTGATCTCGACCGGTTGTCTCCTGCTACGGCCGAGCAACGAGCACTCGCCCGCCACCAGCTCGGGCTCCCCCCAGATGCTCCCGTGATTGTATCCGTTGCCAGCCTCCGTTCCGTCAAGGACCTCCCGACACTGATCGACGCGGCCTCAGTGGTCGTCCAAGCGCTGCCCGATGCTCAGTTCCTGGTGCTAGGGGAAGGTCCGGACCGGGCGATGCTCGAAGCCAGAAGGGCCGCTCTGGGCCTTTCAGAGAGAATCCGGTTTGCCGGCACGCAAAAGGATATTCGCCCCTATCTCGCAGCTTCAGACCTTGCCTTATTGACGTCGCGCAGTGAAGCGTCGTCGAATTCGGTCCTGGAATACATGGCGGCCGGCGTACCTGCGATTCTGTCCGACATTCCCGCGAACCGGGAACTGGCGGAGGAGGTTTTCTTTGAGCCCGGCAATGCCGCCGACCTGGCACGCAAAATCGTCGGGCTGTGGCGTGATCCCACACTTCGAAACAGGATGAGAGTTACGTATCGCGAACGGGCCGTCCAGCACGATCTGGGAACGTTTCGCACGCTCGCTCAGGACTACTATCTGGGGCTCGCGGAGGCCTGCTCATAGCATGAGGACACCGACAGCAGGTGGCATCCATGCGGCTGAAGAGCGCCCGAGCCCTCCCGGAACGCGCGTTCTCTCGGCCTACCCTGTGGCATTGTCTTCTGACTTCGAAGCAATCACCGACGTTATTTCGAGGGCAGGGAAGGAGCACGCCGGGTCCGTCTTCCCTTTCGCTGCGGTACTGAACCGGCTGCGTGCCCTGAGGCGGAGTTGGCGCTTGTTTGTAATGTCGGCGCAATACGCGGGCGTGATCACGGTTGGCGATCTGGAGGGGCTCGCCTTCGCCGCCCTTCTACGACTCCGGGGAAGAACGGCTCCAGTTCACGTCATGTATGACTGTCTCTGGTATGGTGGGGGGCGGCTCCGGCAGTCATGGATGCGATTCTGTCTTGCTGGAGTGGATCGCTGTATCGTGTGGGCGTCGGTCGAAAAACAGCGTTACGCCCGGGCCTATCGCCTCGAGAGCTCGAAATTCGCCTTCGTGCCTCATCATCACACGATGAAACACTACTCCTGGGAGAGTGGTGACGACGGCTACATTTTCACGGGCGGCAACGCGGATCGCGATTTCGCGCCGCTCTTCGCTGCCGTGCGCGAGCTGGGATTCCCTTGCGTCCTGGCCACCAATCGGCGCCAGCTCCTGAGAAACCTCGATATTCCCCACAATGTCCGTGTGGTGAGCGTGTCACCTTCTGAATTCCGGCAACTGATGGCGAAAGCTCGCATGGTTGTCATGCCAATGAGAGCGACGCTACTGCACGCCGGCGCTCAGCAGAGCATTCTCAATGCCATGCTGATGGGCAAGCCCGTCGTCCTGACGGACGTCGAAGGCGGGGCCGACTACATCGAGTCCGGCAAAACCGGTGTGCTGACGCCGTATGGCGATGTCGGCGCGTTGCGAGAAAGCATCCGCGAGCTCTGGCAAGATCCGGAGGCGGCGCGGGCAATGGGCGCGCGCGGCCGGGAATTCGCTTTCGCCATGACCGTGGAACGGACCAACAACGAAATGTGGGAGCTCGCGCTCAGACTCATTCAGGAAAAAGGGAAGCCAGGTGCGCCAGTCGCGGACCACGGATCGCGCGATTTCAGGTTAGATCGGCATGAGCATGACTGTTCTTGAGGAATCGAAGAGCGCTAAGGGCGGCGCGCAGGATAAGCCGAATGCGCTCGAGTGCGCCAAGTCGCGCATTCCCCGCAACCTGCTCTCGAACGTTTCTAGCTATGCCGTGAACCTGGTGGTCGGACTGACGATCGCACCGATCGTGGTGCATGGCCTAGGCACGACGGCCTACGGCGTATGGTCGCTCGTCGGCGACATGATTGGCTATTCGACTCTGCTTGACCTCGGCATCCGCATTGCCGTGGCACGCTACACCGCCTGGCATCACGCGCGCGGGCAGACGCGCGAAGTGAACGCGATCCTCACCACGGGCCTCGCCTTCACGATGGTCTCGGCCTTGTTTCTTCTCGTCGGCGGAGCCGTTCTCGCGTTGAACCTCGCCCGCTTCTTTGCCGTTCCACCCGAACTGGTTCGCCCGGCCCAAGTCGCCGTGATGCTGGTGGCTGCGGGCGTCGCCATCAGTTTTCCGGGATCGCTTTTCACCGGCTGCGTGTCGGCGGTCTCGCGATACGACCTGCTCAGCATACGGAACACTTCGTTTGTCATCTGCCGTGCGCTATTGCTGTGGATCGTTATACGCTCGGGGGGCGGAATCGTGGCGGTCGCCGCCGCCTCATTGGCCGCCGTTGTGACCGGCTACCTGCTGGACGTGATCTTCGCACGCCGGGTTTTGCCGGAGTTGCACATCGAGCGGCGCTATTTTGATGTGTCCATCTTGAAAACGCTGGTGAACTTTAGCGTGTATGTCTCCATCCTCTCGATTTCCTGGCGACTCCTGTTCATGACGGACACCCTGGTCGTCGGTTTCGTTCTGGGCCCGGCCGTAGTGACCTACTATGCGGTCGTCACCGGACTGACGACCGTTCTGCGGGACAGCCTCGGCACCGTGGGGACGCTCTTTGCTCCCCTCGCCTCGCAGATGGATGCGCTCGGCGAACGCAAGTCACTTCAGCGACTCTTCCTGGCAGGTTCCCGAGTAGGTTTCGCTTACGTTCTTACCGGGGTCGTGGCACTTGTGATCCTGGGTCCGCACTTTCTCGGACTGTGGATGGGAACCGCTTTCGTAACCGGGTCAGGTCCAATCCTCCAAGTTTTGGCCGTCGAAGTATCGTTCTACGCCCTGTCGTTCACCTGCGCCCAGGTTTTGTACGGCACGAACAAACACCGCGTGTACGCCTGGCTGTCGCTTTCAAACGCCGCCTTGAATTTCACGCTCAGCACCATACTCATCCGGTATTGGGGCCCGGTTGGCGTCGCCTGGGGCACCGTGCTCCCGGCATTCGTGGTTGAGGCGGTGGTTCTGCCTTTGTATACCGCCCGGTTGGTGGAGGTCTCGGCGCGACGGTTCTACGTTTCGTCGATCCTGAGGCCGCTCAGCGCTGCGGTGCCCTACGCTTTGTGGCTCTGGTTCGCGATCTCGCATGGACTGGTGGCCGGGTATCTCTCGCTGGCTGTGACGGCCGCTTCGGGTGCGGCGCTCTATGCCGCGATGTTGTGGCTCATCGGTCTCGGAAACGAAGAAAAGCACCTCGTCTCACGCTGGCTCAGAGGTCTGGTCGATTGGGGTCGAATCAACCTCCCTTGGCCAGAGGCGGATTAACCGGGGCAGTGATCGGAGTGAAGTTAGAGAACAAGACCATCAAGGCAATGGAATGCAGGAACAGAGCAGGAATCTGAAGTTAGAAACTCAAAGCCCTTGCTCGGGCGGAGTAGATGGCGCGCTTCCCGCGTCCCCCATGCCGCGTGCTTCCGCGGCCAGATTGAACCGTACTCCGATTTCCCGATCATGGCTTGGACCTGCTATTGCGGTCTCAATGCTTGTAGCGCTGCTCTATGCGAGCGTCCTGGGCACGATGTTCACGGAATGGTGGCACACTCCGACGCTGCGCTCGGGATTCGTGGTCCTGGCATTTGTGGCCTTCCTCGTGGCGCGAAAACGGACCGAATTCGCCACCAGCCCGGCAAGGCCGGCGTGGAGCGGAATGCTGCTGATTGCCGGCTCAGTGATGCTTTTGGTCGCCGGCATTCTGGCTTCGGAGTTTTTTCTCACCCGCTTCTCTCTGTTGTTCCTACTAGCAGGGCTCATTGTCTACTTTTGGGGCTGGAAACACTTCCGGCTGATGCTGGTGCCGTGGTTATTCCTGCTTCTGATGATTCCAGTTCCCACTATCGTTTTTAACCAGATCGGGATTCCGCTAAAGTTTTTGGCTGCCAAAATGGCCGGCTCTTTCCTTGCCCTCTGGGGAGTACCGGTGCTCACCAGTGAGAGTTCCTTGCAGCTACCGTGGATCAGCATGGAGATCATCGATGCCGAAGGCGGCATGGAGTGGCTTATGGCGCTGATCACGCTCATTGCGATCTATGGCTATCTGTTCGAAAGCAGAGTGAGCGTAAGACTGGTCCTGGCGACTCTCGCCGTCCCAGCCTTGCTGCTGGCGAGCGTGGCTCGTGTGGCGGGTGCCGGACTTTTGGGCATGCGATGGGGCGCCGGAGCTGCTGAGGATTTCTACCAAGGCTACGCCGGATTCGAGGTTTTCGCTTGCGCAATGCTCATCATTCTGGCCGCTCACCTTTCGCTGCGCTTTGCGCTACTGTGGGGGAGGAAGCCCTGATGCGCGGCGTCTGGTTGCGCATCGTTCCCGTTGCCCTCCTGATGTGCGCAACGGCTCTGTTTCTCGATGGCCGCAGCCGCGGGTGGAACCTCCCGCCTCATCGGCCTCTGGCCGACTTCCCACGGGTGATCGACGGCTGGACCGGGGACGATGTCGCCGTCAGCGCTCAGACTCGTGAGATTCTGGGCCCTGCCGACGTGCTCGAACGCTTCTACAGAAGCGATGCCCTTCAGCCCGCGATTGAGCTTTTCATCGCTTATTTTCCGAGCCAGCGTAGCGGAGACACTTTTCACTCACCCAAACACTGCTTGCCGGGCTCGGGATGGACTCCGGTTAATTCAGGCGAGGCCGAGGTCGGGTCACTTGGGAGGCGGCCCGTTTCGGTGAACCGCCTGGTGATTCAGAACGGCGATCAGAGCGAGCTAGTCCTCTATTGGTATCAGTCTCACGGTCGTGTGGAAGCCAGCGACTATCTGGCGAGGCTTTATCTGCTCACCGATTCGCTGCGTTTCAATCGGACCGATGGCGCCATCGTCCGCATCACATCCCCGATCGGAGGCCTGTCCAATCAACTCGAAGTCACCGATCAGCGGGTTCGCGAATTCGCGCAAGCCATCCTTCCGCTGCTTGACCAATACGCCCCCAAGTGATCCACGCCCGAGGCTGCCAAAGGACACAAGCAGGTGACTCTAGCTGCACCATACATCCTGATGGGCCCGCGCAGGCTATACGTCGCGGCCGACAAGACGTGTGGTTCGAAGCAGCATTCGGAAACTTGCTAAAATCACTCGGATAGGTTCTAAAAGCTAACCAACGGCCCCGATTCGTTTTCCTGATCGCTACCCAGAGGTACTCGAGCACCTTCGCCAGATTCAGCCAGCAAGAGGAGTCTCCTTCATTAAGTGGAGCGCGAGCATGAGTACAGCAGTGACGAATACGGTCAGTGACGTAGCAGCCTGGCACGCTAAGTCTCCAGCTGAGGCCGTCAAGCGGCTTGATACCAACTCTGAGACAGGTCTTAGTCTTACAGAGGCCTCGGCCCGGCTCCAGCAATATGGGCCAAACCGCTTGCCAGAAGGCAGGAAGCGGGGCCCATTCACGAGGTTCTTCGCCCAGTTCAACAACATCCTCGTCTATGTGCTGCTCGCCGCCGGATTCACCAAGCTGATGCTGAGCCTGTGGATCGACGCGGGGATCATCTTTGCCGTGGTCGTTCTCAACGCCTTGCTCGGATTCATTCAGGAGGGCAAAGCCGAGAAGGCGCTGGATTCGATCCGCAACATGCTCTCCGCCGAAGCCCGGACGATGCGCAGCGGTGAAACCCGCATGATTCCGGCCGAGCAACTCGTTCCCGGTGACGTCGTGCTGCTCGAATCCGGCGATAAGATTCCTGCTGACCTGCGCCTCATCGAAGCGAAGAACCTACGTACTGAGGAGGCCGCCCTCACCGGCGAATCCGTGCCTGCGGAAAAGTCCGACGAACGAGTGCCCGCAAACGCAACGGTTGGAGATCGTCGAAGCATGGCGTTTTCCGGCACCATGGTCGTATCCGGACGCGCAACCGGCGTGGTCGTTGCAACCGGGAAGGGGACGGAGCTCGGACGCATCAACCAGTTGCTCGCCGAGGTCAGCCCACTCGAAACGCCCCTCCTGCGCCAAATCAAGAAATTCGGCTACACCATCACAGCGGTCATCGGGGTAGTCAGCGTCCTGATCTTCGCCTACGGCAAATGGGTGAAGGGTATGGACTTTGTGCAGCTCTTCCAGGCGGTCGTCGGCATCGCAGTGTCGGTTATCCCCGAAGGGCTCCCGGCGATGATCACGATCACGCTGGCGATTGGAGTGCAGCGCATGGCCCAGCGCCACGCCATCATCCGGCGGCTGCCTGCGGTCGAGACGCTCGGCTCAGTATCGCGCATTTGCTCCGACAAGACCGGTACGCTGACGCTGATGGAGATGATGGTAGTGTCGGCTGTCACGGCCGAGTCCGCCTACCAAGTCACCGGCGATGGCTATGCACCGACCGGAGAGATCAAAAAGGACGGAACCCCCGCAGGCAACGAACCAGTGCTCACCCTCATGGGGCTCGTCTGCCTGCTCTGCAACGACGCCGAGCTATTCCAGGAGGACGGTGCGTGGAAGGTTGAGGGCGATCCGACTGAAGGCGCCCTCTATCCATTCGCGACCAAGCTCGGTATGGATCGGCAGGCTGAGCAAGCTGCGTTTCCGCGTATCGACGCCATACCGTTCGAATCGGAGCACAAGTTCATGGCGACCCTCCATGAGTCTGCTGACGGCAAGCAATTGCTGCTCGTCAAAGGCGCTCCCGAGGTAATCCTCGAGCATTGCAGTCTCGAGCAGACCGCTGCGGGGCAACCGGTGCCGCTCGACCGCGGGCGCTTTACGGAGGAAGCCGACCGGCTCGCGGCCCAGGGCGAACGTGTGCTGGCACTCGCATGGCTTGAGAACCCGAAGCTGCCAGCCGGCAGTCTTGCTCCCGCCGACCTTCCCAGCACTCTGGTCCTGTTGGGCCTGATCGGTCTGCTGGACCCGCCTCGCAAAGAAGCCATCGAGGCCGTGAAGGAATGCCACGGTGGCGGAATTCGCGTCACCATGATTACCGGCGACCACAAGATCACAGCTGCGGCCATCGCAAAAATGCTCGGGATCGGGGACGGAAAGACAGCGGTCACGGGCACAGAGATCGAGGAGATGGACACCGCCACGTTGCAGGAACGAGTCGACACGGTTGATGTCTTCGCGCGTGCAAGCCCCGAGCATAAGCTCCGCCTCGTGAAGGCCATCCAGGCGAACAGGCAGGTCGTGGCAATGACGGGCGACGGTGTGAACGACGCGCCCGCTCTCAAAAAGGCCGACATCGGCATCGCCATGGGCATCAAAGGCACGGAGGTGACGAAGGAAGCGGCAGGAATGATCCTGGCCGACGACAACTTCGCTTCCATCGCCGCGGCGGTGAAGGAAGGACGTACCGTCTACAACAACATCGAGAAGGCAATACTGTTTATGCTCCCGACCAACGTCGCACAGGCCTTGGTCATTGCGTCGGCTATATTTTTTGGCTTCGCTCTGCCAATCACGGCCCCGCAAATTCTCTGGGTCAACATGGTCACCTCGGTGGCACTCGGTCTGGTGATCTCCTTCGAGCCGCACGAGACCGACGTCATGCTCCGGCCTCCCCGCGCGGTGGATCGCCCCATCGTGACTACCTTCGGTCTCTGGCGCATCCTGTTTGTCGGCTTGGCGCTCCTCGCCTACACGCTGCTGGCGTTCTTCTGGATGAAATCCCAGGGCGCGTCAGACTCGCTCGCCCGGACCGTGGCAGTGAACGCCATCACGATCGGCCAGGTCTTCTACCTTCTGAACAGCCGTTACCTGCTCGACTCGTCACTGTCCTTAAAGGCGCACATGGGCAACAAGTACTTGCCAATCGGAATCGTTGCCGTTGTCATACTGCAATTGCTGTTCACCTACACAACCCCGTTCCAGAGGATTTTCGGCAACGAAGCCATCCCACTTCGCATTTGGCCCTGGCTGCTGGGGGGTGGTCTGGCGTTCTTCCTCGTGGTGGAGACCGAGAAGTTTGTCATCCGTTCATCGGACTCGCTCGGAAGGGTCGTTCAGGCAGTGGAGGCTGGTACATAGCATGGCGAAACAGGTGCCTGATGTGTGCTCTCTGGCACTTTCGGCAGACGAATGCCGGTCCCGCGCCGGATTATGCTCCAGCACCGACGAGATGCACGGCGGAGCGCCAGGCGTGATGTGCAAGCGCTTCGAGGCGTCGGACAGTGTCGACGCGAGCAATCGCCTCATCTGCCGTCACCACTCCACCCGCGACCGAGCTGAGTGTCACGGTGCGGTAGTCCCGCTGCAGTTCGCCAAGTTTTGCCGCGCATTGTTCAAGTTGCGCCATCGCTTGCCCGGTTGGGGCTCCATTCCGAGCGACATCTTCCTCCCCATCGAGCGCCTCGACTGGGACAGCCTGATCAGCGTCATCGGGCAGAGCGCCCACTTCCTGGGCGATCACGACTGCGTTTCGCATCGCCTCCGCGCACAACTCCGCAGCATCTTCAGACCCGCTGCGCACCGAGCCAAATTCGCCTTTCTCGGCCGCGACCTCGGCCAGACGAGACGCGTGGTCGAGCGCATGCATTGTGCTGGTGAGCCTCTCCTGCTCGTCCTTTGATTCGGGTGGGCCGCTCGACTCCGATATGAATTCCTGCGCCTGGCGCAACGCATCGCTGGGCGCTGCTACTGAGACACCACGAATAGATCTTCGATGATTCGTAGCCGTCAACGCCTTGGCGATTGATCCACACATCGTTCCCAGCGAGCGCGCAACCGTTCGCCGCACGGCTTCCTCAGCCGCGATCGGTGTCAGCAGCGCTGCCGGGTCGAGGCAACGCGTAAGCGGCGACCCACGCTCGGGCAGAATTCGCTCGACGAGCCGCGTGAACCTGTCGATCAGCGGCAGTAGAACCGCAACGCCGACGACGTTGTAGATGGTGTGATAACCAGCCAATAGCGTCACGCCATCGATCATTCTCGAGGCACGAATGAGCAGAGGAATGGTGACAGGAAAAAGCGCCACCGCTATCAAGGCCGCGATCAGCTTAAACAAAATGTAGGCGAGAGCCAATCGCTTGGCGGTGAAGCTTGCGCCGATTGCAGCCATCGCGGAACTTGTCGCCGTGCCGATGTTCTGCCCGA